>Ga0315324_10000002_pt1 | contig 209722 bp, 193 predicted proteins | sample M150021515metaG_FD_203919 | JGI IMG/M metagenome (GOLD analysis project Ga0315324, IMG submission 203919) | Ammonia-oxidizing marine archaeal communities from Monterey Bay, California, United States - M1 500m 21515 | ecosystem: Environmental > Aquatic > Marine > Intertidal zone | place: USA...
TGGCCCGGCCAAGTCGCTCGCAATGTATCAAGCTGATTGCAGCTTAAGCGATTTAGTATAGGGGCAAACTGTTCTATATCTGCCCCCACGAGTATCAGGCCTTTGTGGATAGGCCTATCCTTAAGTTCGAGAATTTTTTCGACGGCTTTTTTATTATTCGGATCACAGCCGAGTCCCCAAACTGCTTCAGTAGGATAGGCAATAACCTCGCCCTGTTTAAGGCTCTGACAAGCCGGTTCAATATTCAGCTCAGTCAAAAGCTTCTCACTCACGGTATAAAGCTGGGGTTACACTGCTAATGATTGCGACCCTATTAAAGTAAGTCCTGTAATGCCTTGTTCTGTGCCTGCGCCTTTTCTTCATTCGCCTTGCACTCTAACTTAATGCGCTCGGCTAAATCGGCATCTGAACGGACTGCTCATAATTGTTAAATTCTAAAAATTTGCAAAGGTGAGAAGCTACATCAGACCGCTTACCTATGCAAGAAACCTAGGTGCTCCAGCGCCTAAGAACACCGATAGTAGCGCCCTCCTTCTAGTCGAATCAGCCCCTTCATTTCCATATGCAGTAAACGCGAATTAAGCTCTTGTATGTGTAAATTACTTTCTTCCATTAACGATTGAAAAAGACAGCCATGGGCACCAATTAACTGCAGGAGGTTTTCCCCTGTAGCGTCTGCGGCCGATGAATGCGTATTACCCAAACCCGTTACAACACTCGTCGAAGAAGAATTAGTTAAAGCGTCTCCTTCACCAAGCCCTAGCTCCTCAAGAATATCCAGAGGCTCTTCTACTAACTTTGCTCCCTGCTTAATTAAACGGTGACAACCCCGGCTTTGTTGACTGTTTATCGGCCCGGGAAGTGCGAATACCTCACGATTCTGCTCTAGAGCAAAGCGAGATGTAATCAAGGACCCACTTTTAGAATTTGCCTCTACGACTAATGTTCCCAGGCTCATTCCGCTGATTATTCTATTTCTACGCGGAAAGTTATGAGCATAGGGAGGGCTGCCTAGTGGAAATTCTGAAACCAGGGCTCCTGTGTTCGATATTTGTTCCGCAAACTTTCTGTTCACACTGGGGTATATTCTGTCAGCACCTGTGCCCATTACCGCAACGGTTGCGCAGCCGTAATTCAACGCACCTTTATGTGCCTGTGTGTCCACCCCCAAAGCAAGACCGCTGCAAATTTGGAAGCCTGCAGCACTTAACGCCTGCGCCATCCAATAAGCATTTCGTTTTCCATAGCTTGAAGCCCTGCGACTGCCCACAATGGCGAAGTGCTTTGCGTTTAGGGCCGCAACCTGTCCTGTTACAAACAGGAGTACCGGTGCTGCATCTATCTCACGTAAAAGTGTAGGGTAGTTTTCAGATTCATAGCAGACAATAGTGTTTCCTGGCTGAGCGCCCCACTCAAGATCAGCGTGGATCCGTTGCTGCACAGCTGTACTCGAAGAAGAGCATTGAAGCCAATCAATTTGCTTAGTGCTAAGCCCCAATCTACGCAAATCAGGCTCTGGAAGGCTCAGTAGGCGGGACATCGATCCAAATTCTTTTAAGAGTCGAGACAGGGCAGAAGTGCTGACTAAAGAGTCATGAAATATTCTTAAATACTGGGAAACAACATCCGGGGCCATGGTTCATCCGTGATCGATGGCGGAAAGTTTAATGCTTCAAATAAAGCTCTGGGTTTAAAGAGGCTGTTTTAAGGGCCAAATGCAGCTGGCACCATCTAAGACTCTATCAAAAAAGTGTAGCTGAAAACTTAGGGAAGGCTCAATTTAGGGGCTAACTACTGCATTGTAGAGTTCAACCGGCTGTGTACTAGCAAGTATCACCGCATAGCTCAGCTTCTCGAATGTCTTGTACACCAAAAGAGTGCCAATATCATTGCCCGGAATAACTAAACTGTTTTGGTTGAAAATAGTACCCATTCTTTCTCGGAAAGACATGCGGGTTCTCTCCTCCTCATCAACCATTTGAGTGCCTTCTTGCTGGATTGACAATATATCACCAACCGCCAGATCATCATCCGAGCCCAAATCAATGACGACGGTGTCTAATTGTGACGCGAGGGTTTCTTCACCAAGAAAGGCAACAACCTGCCCGGACATTTCGGCAGCCGGCTCCGTTGGAAAAATAGTGGCATCAATGCTGGACTCTTCTCTAATTAGTAAGCGGTCACCAACCTTTATCTCACTGGTACCATTGTTGATCAACAACTTTCTCAGATCCGAGCCTGAGTTTTCAATAATGCTCGCAAAGCCTAAATACTCAACTTCCACGCCCAACACTTCTTCTTCAGTTGTGCTGATTAAGCCGAATGCACGTTTTTTCTTGTAACCATCCCCATAATAGGTACGGCCAGCGCGGTATATTTCGAAAGAAGTACTTCCCACCAAGAAAGTACCACGTGCAAATATTTCATCCCCTGTGCCAATAGCAAGGTTGTCACCGACGTTAGCTACAATATAGGGTGCTGCCTCATATTCTTCTTGGTCAATGATGCGATTTCTGGTGAAGCTGTTTTCAATAGACTCCAGGGGTATTGCTGGGATTGCACTCTGTAGCGGTTCTTCTCGCATTTGTGGCGAAACCCGAGCCACCTCTCTATCACCTCTCTGTACAAATACACGCGGAGTTCCACCCAAGATGCTTAGTTTCAGGGTATCTCCTGGATAAATTAAATCGGGGTTATCTAGATATTCATCTGGCCGCCAAATATCCGGCCAACGTTCGGGATCTCGCAAGAATTGGCTGGCAATATTCCATAACGTGTCGCCTTCTTGCACAACATAGTTGCTAGGGTAGTCAGGAATAAGCATGCTTGTCTGGGCACTTGCAGACATGGGTGAACCCAAGCCCGCAATGCTTATGATCAGTGCTACAAATAGTTGTCCGAGTCCCAGCTTTTTCATTTATTTATTTTCCGCGCTAAAAAGCGTTGAGTTGATATGTTAGCAATACGGTATAATTATCACTAGAAGCAGTTCACATACCATTAATTACACCGTTTCTGCAGGCTTTCAAGACTATGTCAATTTTACAAATTCTGGAATTTCCCGACCCCAGACTAAGGAAAACAGCTGAGCCCGTTACTGTTTTCGACGCAAATCTAGAAGTCTTGATCGAAGATATGCTTGAAACCATGTACCACGCACAAGGAATTGGGCTCGCCGCAACTCAGGTGAATATACATAAGCGACTGCTGGTAATAGATGTATCGGAAAATCGGGATAGTCCTCAAGTATTTATTAATCCAGAATTCGAAATTCTCGAAGACGAGCTCTCCGAGTATGACGAAGGCTGCCTTTCCGTACCCGGCTTCTATGAAACTATATCCCGCCCGCGGGCTGTTAAGATTATTGCACAGGATGCCCGTGGTAAAAGGTTTGAAATCACGTCCGAAGGTATTTTGGCCACCTGCATTCAGCATGAGATCGACCACCTAAATGGTAAATTGTTCGTCGACTATCTCAGCACACTAAAAAAGCAGAGAATTCGCAGTAAGCTTGAGAAAGAGCACAAGAAGTCTGCCTGAGGCCATGGATAAAATGCGAATCTGTTTTGCAGGTACTCCTGCTTTTGCTGCTGCACACCTGCAAGCCTTACTCGATGCACAACACGATGTCATTGCTGTCTATACTCAGCCAGATCGGCCCTCTGGTCGCGGGAAAAAATTACAGGCTAGCCCTGTTAAGTTGATTGCACAGGAAAACTCTCTTCCTTTTTTCCAACCCGCAAGCCTGAAACCCGCAGAACAAGTGCAAGCCTTCGCCGAACTAGAAGCCGATGTACTAATTGTTGTTGCTTACGGACTAATTCTTCCAAAGTCTATTCTCGAAATACCTAGGTTCGGCTGTATTAATGTTCACGCATCATTGTTGCCGCGATGGCGAGGAGCTGCACCAATTGAACGGGCATTGCTCGCTGGCGACAGGGTATCAGGTGTCACCATTATGCAAATGGATGAAGGACTTGATACAGGCGCGATGCTATACAAAGAATCTATCGAGATTAGTGCTACCGATAATCGCCTTGACCTTGAAGAAAAGCTAACAGGGGTTGGAACGGCGGCATTGCTTCAAACACTTAGCGATCTCCAGAAGTATCGTGACAATGCGGAAGCTCAAGATGATGCAGAAAGCAGCTACGCAACCAAGCTGGAGAAATCCGAGGCGCTAATTGATTGGCATCTAGCTGCAGAAAAAATAGACCGCCAGGTTAGAGCCGGCATAGGTAGAACCCCTGCATATACTTATCTTGGGAAACAGCGCCTACGCATTATTGAGGCCAAAGCTTCAAGCGAGTGTTGGCAATCACCTCCTGGCCATGTTGTACAGTGTGGCAAAGACTATTTCACCGTTTGCTGTGACTCCTCTTCTCTTCAAGTGCTCCGTGTTCAAATGCCGGGAAAAACACCAACAGCTGTAAAAGACATAGCGAACTCGCGGCCTGACTTTTTCAAAGTCGGCACCCAATTTACTCCTACAGAATCCTGTTAAGCATGAGCAATGGTAATAGCCGAGCCATCGTTGCAAGAATTTTAGCCGAGCTGCTAGTAAGTAATGGCTCACTAAGCACACAGCTCAACAAGCATAGAGACCACCCCGAATATAGCCTGATACAGGAAACCTGCTATGGCTGTTGCCGATGGTTTTTCTTGCTTGAGGCCATACTTGAAAAATTACTTAACAAGCCATTAAAGAAGCAGGACCTGGACCTCAAGTGCCTGATGATTTGCGCACTGTATCAGCTACGAGAATTAGAAGTAGCAGAGTACGCCGTAATCAATGAGTCTGTTTCAGCGACGAAAGCACTTAAAAAGCTCTGGAGCAAAGGCTTGATCAATGCGGTATTAAGGGGGTATCAGAGGAAAAGGCTGAAATTGGAGGAAGAGCTGTCAACCGCAGAGGCTCATCGCTTGTTTTCGTTTCCAAACTGGCTCGAAGCAGAAATTTCCTCACAGTGGCCACAACAGGCAAAGCAAATCTTTGACAATAGCAACCAGCGTCCTCCCATGACCCTGCGGGTTAATAAAAGGCAGAATCCTCGAGCGCGTTACATGGAGCGACTTCAGGCGGAGAATATAGGAGCTACATTAGGTAAGCTAAGCGATTCTGCTATTTACCTCGATAAGCCAGCACCAGTAAACGATATTCCAGGGTTTAATGAAGGCTTATTGAGTATTCAAGATGAAGCCTCCCAGCTAGTCCCCGGTTTACTACATTTAGAACCTGGACTTAGGGTGCTCGATGCCTGTGCAGCACCTGGAGGTAAGACTTGCCATTTAATCGAAAGCGAAGACTTACTAACCCAGATGGTCTGTATTGATAGGGCCCAAGCCAAACTAAAGCGTATTGAAGAAAACCTACAACGGCTGCACTTACAGGCAAAATTGATAGAAGCCGATGCAGCAGATACTAACCAGTGGTGGGATGGAAATCAGTTCGAGCGAATACTTCTTGATGCCCCCTGTTCCGCCACCGGGGTAATCCGCCGACACCCCGATATCAAACTGCTCCGCAGGCCGTCTGATATTGAAAACCTGACGAAAATACAATTCCAGCTTCTCAATAATTTGTGGGCTTGCCTAAAACCAGGTGGCCTCTTGTTGTATACCACTTGTTCTTTGCTGCGCCAGGAGAATGAAGAGGTCCTTCGTCGTTTTCTAGATTCCTGTGATAGCGCTAAACATGAAGCCATAGTGGCCGATTGGGGAGTAGAATGTGCTCTTGGCAGACAGCTCTTACCTAGCACAGGCTTAGGCCCTGATGGTTTCTTCTATGCAGTGTTAAGAAAGTCAAAATAGAAGGATACGGCCTGGGCTGTTCTAGAATTGTAAATACAATCAACGTAGTAAAGCAGCATGAAAATTATAATCCTCGGCGCCAACCAAGTTGGAAGCACTCTAGCTGAAACTCTAGCAAATGAAGCCAATGATATTACCGTGGTCGACTCCAACACCGAGAAACTCCACGAATTAAAAAACCACATCGATATTGGCACTATCGCTGGACAGCCTTCCCTTCCAGATGTTCTAGAAAGAGCAGGCGGGCAAGATGCTGACATGATCATCGCTGTCACCGAGAGCGACGAAATCAATATGGTCGCCTGTCGTGTGGCCTTTTCTCTTTTTCAGACGCCGAAGAAAATTTGCCGAATTCGCGCTTCCTCCTATCTTGGTACAGACAAGCTATTTGGCCAGTACGGCATTGCTGTTGATACTGTTATCAGCCCTGAACTTATTGTATCCAGTGCCATTGAACGCCTGCTTGATCTTCCTGGCTCACTACAGGTTCTAGACTTCGCTGACGGCAAGGTGCAATTAGTCGCTGTGAAAGCCTATTATGGCGGACCTCTGGTAGGACAGGAAATACGGTTGCTGCGACAGCATATGCCTTCGGTTGATACACGCGTGGCGGCCATCTTTCGCAAAGACAGACCCATTATCCCAGAAGGCTCAACAGTAATAGAGGCCGACGATGAGGTCTTCTTCGTCGCTGCACAAAAAGACATTCGTGCCTGTATGAGTGAACTACGGCGCATGGATAAGCCATACAAAAGGCTGATGATTGCTGGTGGCGGCAATATTGGAATGCGTTTGGCAGAAAGTGTCGAAAGCCGGTACCAGGTGAAAATCATCGAACGCAACCCGGAGCGATGTACTTTCTTATCTGAGTCGCTGAACCAGGCTATTGTATTGAACGGTGAAGCATCACAACGAGAATTGCTCATCGAAGAGAACATCTCTGATACAGATGTATTCCTAGCATTAACCAATGATGACGAAGCCAATATTATGTCTTCCTTATTGGCCAAAAGGCTGGGCGCCAACAAAGTAATGGCGTTAATAAATAACCCTGCCTATGTGGACTTGGTACAGGGTGGTGAAATAGACATTGCAATATCTCCTCAACAAGCCACTATTGGCAGCCTGCTTGCCCACGTTCGCCGCGGAGATGTGGTCAACGTGCATTCCTTGCGCAGAGGCGCCGCTGAAGCAATGGAAGCTATAGCGCATGGGGATCAAACCTCATCGAAAGTAGTAGGAAAGGCCATCGAAGATGTCGACCTTCCCGAAGGGACTACCATAGGTGCTATCGTAAGAAACGATGAGGTCTTAATTGCCCACGACAATATTGTGGTTGAATCCAACGACCACGTAATTTTGTTCTTGGTTGATCGAAGAAGAATTCCGGAAGTAGAACGACTGTTCCAAGTTGGTTTTAGTTTTTTTTAAAAAATTATGCATGCCTCAATCATTGTAAAAATATTAGGCATCCTGCTCATGCTATTTAGCATACTGGGTAACTTGCCTCCTCTTTTCATTTCTTTTCTCTACGAAGACGGGATGTCTAGCGCTTTTTTGAATTCCCTGTTTATTATTTTTAGCCTGGGGCTTCTAATGTGGCTAGCAACCGTTCGCTCTCATGCTGAACTAAGTATAAGAGATGGGTTTCTAGTGGTTACCTTATTCTGGGCCGTATTGGGAACTGCTGGCTCATTGCCTTTTATTATGTCATCAGCAATCGATTTATCTGTTACTGATGCAATATTCGAATCACTCTCTGGCCTAACAACCACTGGTGCGACCGTTATATCTGGCCTCGATGCCTTGCCAAAGTCAATTCTATTTTATCGACAACAACTGCAATGGTTAGGTGGCATGGGTATCATCGTGCTCGCAATGGCTCTACTGCCAATGCTGGGGATAGGCGGCATGCAACTTTATCGTGCAGAAAGCCCAGGGCCGGTGAAAGATAATAAGCTAGTTCCAAGACTAGCAGAAACCGCCAAGGCATTATGGTACATCTATCTCACTCTTACCTTAGCATGCGCACTGGCCTATTGGCTTGTAGGTATGAGTTTGTTCGATGCTATCGGCCACAGTTTTACCACTGTGGCAATTGGAGGCTTCTCTACTCATGATCTAAGCCTGGGTTATTTCAATAACCCCGCTGTAGATATTGTCGCTATTGTTTTTATGTTTATTGCCGGCGTGAATTTTGCTCTGCATTTTACTGCGTGGCAGAGGCGGCAATTCTGGCACTATCTGAAAGATCCAGAGTTTTTGTTTTATGCTTTTATTTTAGTTTCTATATCAATCGTTACAGTTTCCGTTCTTTATTTTTCTGATGTTTACTCTGGTTTTTTTGAGTCGACAATAAAAGGGATATTCCAGGTTGTTTCCTTTGCCACCACCACTGGATTTACTACGGCTGACTTCAATTCATGGCCATTGTTTTTACCTTATGTATTACTTTACGCCGCGATCATCGGCGCTTGTGCCGGCTCAACAGGAGGCGGCATGAAGGTTATACGCATTCTGTTAATCTTTAAACAAGGCTTTCGCGAAGTACAACGCTTAATCCATCCAAGAGCAGTAATTCCTATTAAACTTGGCCGCAATCCTGTTTCCGATCGAGTAGTGGAGTCAGTATGGGGGTTCTTTGCCGTGTATGTAATGGCCTTTATGGTCATGCTATTAGCATTGCTTGCCACAGGGCTGGACATTATTACGGCCTTTAGTGCAGTAGGTGCCTGCATTAATAATCTAGGGCCAGGGCTTTCAAGCGTTGCGGAAACTTACGGACATTTGCCCTCTACGGCAAAATGGATTTTATGTTTTGCGATGTTGCTTGGAAGGTTAGAGATTTTTACTTTGTTGGTGTTGTTTACACCGATGTTTTGGAAAAGATAGCTTTGTCTCTCGTTACACTTTCACTTAATACATTATAACGACTAGGCTCATACACTTTATTTTTAGGTTAAACTTTATCAACGTTAGACACAGTTAATAAAGCTTCTTAATGCCGGGCCGACTCTTAAAACGCTTATATTCCCACTGATATTGTTCCATAGCCATAAGAACGCATTCCTCAACTGTTTTGTTCAGGCCCCTAACCGAAGTTGTGAGGTCGTCGCTATAAATTTCCTGGTCGGCCTCTCTGACAATTAATCTAAACCCTTTCCCTTTTGGTAATCGTTTAGCGAAACCACAAAACACCTTTACATCGGAGCGCGCGATTAACTTGCTTACTAATGTCATCGTAAGCGCTGGCTCACCAAAAAACTCAACAAGCTGACCACCTTCAGGGTTGGGTACCTGATCAGGCAGTACTCCAACCAATTCCCCCTTATTCAATGCCTTCAATAAAAGCGCAACGCCCTTCTTATTCGTTGGCGCCATTTCCGCACCACCTCGGGATCTCACTCGCCGAAGCAAGCGATCAAGCGCTGGCAATTTCGGTGGTTGATACATAAAAGTAGACTTGATTCCCTGACAAATATATTGCCCGAAGGCCTCCCAATTACTTAAATGGGGAGCGAGCAAAATGATGCCTTTGCCTCCAGCAGCTGTAGCGCGAAGCTCCTCAAGGCCTTCTGTTTCTGTTATTAATGAGTTCGCCTTATGAAGAGGAAGTAGCCAAGCTTTGCCCATCTCCATTGCTGTACAGGCAGTATTTGAGAGACTGGCCTTCGCCAATCGCATGATTTCATCGTCTTCTAAATTGGGAAAGCAAGCCCGTAAATTCTTAAGCGTCGTGTCTTTAGCCCGGTTCGGTATCAGAAATAACAGTGAGCCCCATAAAGCAGCGATGCCATGAAGCATACGCAAGGGCAATCTTGCGCTGATCGATAGAAATGAATACAGAAAAATATATTTAAGGCTTGCGATATCCGTATCTCACATTAATGAACAAGAAAGGTTTGCTGATTTTGAAAATGGGATTATAACCCAGGCTAGGGCACAATCGCAGCATGCGAAAGATCACTGTTCTTATCTAGGCTGCAGGTGGATTAGTTACTGATAATAAAGGATAATCGCAAGCTTTTGACTTCACGGTCATTTAGCATCTTTCAACCAGCCAACACTAAGCAAAAATCGGTCAGCACGTGAATAAAAATTCGGACACTAGTACCTTTCAAGGTCTCATCTTTGCCTTACAGCAATTTTGGGCTGAGCAGGGTTGCGTCATTATGCAACCTTTAGATATGGAAGTTGGGGCAGGAACCTTTCATCCAGCCACCTTTCTGCGCGCTATCGGCCCAGAGTCATGGAACACGGCCTATGTACAACCTTGCCGAAGGCCTACAGACGGGCGCTATGGAGAAAACCCTAATCGCTTACAGCATTATTATCAATTTCAGGTCATTTTAAAGCCCTCGCCGAAAAATATTCAGGCGCTTTACCTAGATTCTTTACGTTCCTTAGGAATCGATATGGCTGTCCACGATATACGCTTTGTCGAGGACAACTGGGAATCTCCAACTCTAGGAGCCTGGGGCCTTGGCTGGGAAGTGTGGCTAAATGGCATGGAAGTGACGCAATTCACTTACTTTCAGCAAGTCGGCGGACTAGAGTGTTATCCCGTTAGCGGCGAAATCACCTATGGAATTGAACGAATTGCCATGTATCTACAGGGCGTCGATAGCATTTATGACATTGTCTGGGCCGACGGTCCAGACGGCAAAGTTACCTATGGCGATGTTTTTAAGCAAAATGAAGTCGAAATGTCCGCTTTTAATTTTGAGCACGCTGATACTGATCACTTGTTTCGATATTTCGATGAATGTGAGCTTCAATGCCAAGCTCTTATCAAGAACAGTTTGGCTCTTCCTGCCTATGAGCAGGTACTGAAGGCATCACATTATTTCAATCTTCTGGATGCCAGAAATGCAATCTCGGTGACCGAACGACAACGCTTTATTCTTCGTGTCAGAGCACTGGCAAGGTCTGTCGCTGAAGCCTATTTCGAAAGTCGCAAACAACTTGGCTTTCCTTTGGCCAGCGACGAGCTGCGCCAAGAATTTTTGGATAATAAATAGCATGTCGAAAAGAGATTTCCTGATAGAAATAGGCACCGAGGAGTTGCCTCCAAAGTCATTAAGAAACCTGTCTGCATCATTCGAATCAGGCATTACCAATGGTCTAAAGAAAGAGCTGCTCAATTATACTGACGTAAAGAGTTTTGCTACACCACGCCGACTGGCCGTGCTTATTTCTGCGCTCGATGAAAAACAGAAAGACAAAAGTACTGAAAAATTTGGGCCGGCTGTGAAAACGGCCTTCGATGCCGATGGTAAGCCAACTCCAGCTGCCAAAGGCTTCGCTAAATCTTGCGGTGTTGAAGTATCACAGCTAATTACTGCTGATAAGGATGGTGTAGAAAAGCTTTCATACACATCTAATCAGGTGGGTAAGACTACAATCGAGTTACTGCCTGGAATTATCGACGCTGCGTTAGCAAAATTACCCATTCCTAAGAGGATGCGCTGGGGCGCATCCCGAGACGAGTTTGTTAGGCCTGTGCACTGGGTAGTCATGCTATTTGGTGACGAAATAATTAACACCAATATTATGGGTGTAGACTCTGGCAGGCAGAGTTTTGGCCATAGGTTTCACCACCCAGAGAGCATTCAGCTGAATGACGCTTCCGAATATGAGTCACGATTAGAAAGCCCTGGAAATGTGATCGCCGATTTTACCAAGCGCAAATCACAGATCCGAACCTTGATCGAAAAAGAGGGCGAGAAGTTAAATGCAACAACTGTTGTCGACGAGTCTCTACTAGATGAAGTGACCAGCCTTGTCGAATTTCCTGTGGCCCTAACAGGAAATTTTGATGAACTATTCCTAGACGTGCCAGCAGAAGCATTAATATTAGCGATGAAGTCCCATCAAAAATGTTTCTATCTTGTCGGTAAGGAGAAAAGCCTGCTCCCACACTTCGTAACCGTAAGTAATATTCGAAGTAAGGACCCTGCACAAGTAACCGAAGGAAATGAGCGAGTAATTCGTCCTCGCCTAGCCGACGCTAAGTTTTTCTATGAAACTGATCAAAAACAAACTCTGGAGAGTAGGCTCGAAAAGCTCAAGAAGGTTGTGTTTCAGGAGAAGTTGGGTACCGTTTACGAGCGTAGCCTGAGAATAGCTAAATTGGCTAAATTTATTGCAGCGGCTGTTGGGGAAAACGAAGCTTACTGTGAAAGAGCTGCAGTGCTATCCAAGTGTGACTTGGTGAGTAATATGGTTGGGGAGTTCGCTGACCTACAAGGGTTAATGGGGTCTTATTACGCCTTAAATGACGGCGAACCAGAGCAAGTAGCTACCGCGATAAATGAACAATATATGCCTAAGTTTGCCGGCGACTCGCTGCCCTCTTCGGCAACGGGCAGCATATTGGCGCTCGCTGATAAGCTCGATTCTATTGTTGGCCTGTTCGCAATTGGCCAACCGCCAACCGGATCCAAAGACCCTTTTGCACTGCGACGCTCTGCAATTGGTGTGTTGCGAATCTTAGTTGAAAATGAAATCAACCTGGATTTAATAGACGCTATTAATGCTTCCATTCAGGGCTTCGAAGGTGTCAAAGTAGAATCCTGTACAGCAGATAATGTCTTTGAATTTATGCTGGAGCGTTTTCGTAGTTGGTATATGGATGAAGGCGTTTCAAGCAATGTTTTTCAAGCAGTAATGGCATTAAAACCAAGGAAGCCGTTGGATTTTAGTAAACGCATTATAGCTGTTTCACGCTTTACAGGCCTTGAGCAATCTGCTGCTTTGGCCGCAGCCAACAAGAGGGTATCGAACCTTCTCGACAAGGCAGAAAATATTTCATTGATTGGTGCAGTTGATACAGCTTTATTTGAAGAGGCAGCAGAAAAACATCTTTTTGATGAGCTTGAAACCAAAGAAGTAAACGTGGCCCCGTTGTTTTCTTGTAATAAATACACTGAAGGGCTTGATGAGTTATGTCTTCTCAAAGATGCTGTTGATAGATTTTTTGATGATGTTTTAGTTATGTGCGAAGACAAAGCCGTACAAAACAATAGGCTAGCCCTTCTTCAAAGGTTGCGCAGTGTATTTCTTCAAGTTGCTGATATTTCGTATTTACACACGAGCTAACCACATCTACTTTTAGCGGATGATCATGAAAACTATTGTTCTGGATAGAGATGGGGTTATTAATGAAGACTCTGAGAGTTACATAAAGTCTGTTGATGAATTTCTTCCCATCCCTGGTAGCATCGAATCCATTGCGCAGCTAAGCAAAGCTGGCTTCAGGGTTGTTGTTGCTACCAACCAATCGGGCCTTGCTCGGGGGTTTTTTGACGAGCATGTGCTTTCTGATATGCACCATAAGCTATGTTCTATGGCTGAGGATGCAGGCGGGAAAATAGATGGAATCTTTTATTGCCCACATTTACCCGATGCTAATTGTGAATGTAGAAAACCAAAAACTGGTATGTTGCAGCAGATAGAATATGAATTTGGGGATAAATTAGCCCACTCCTTTTTTGTTGGTGATAGTTTAAAGGATTTGGAGGCGGCTCTTGCTTTTGGTTGCAAACCTGTTTTGGTAAGAACAGGCAAGGGCATTGATACTGAAAAAGCACTCATTGGTAATTCGCTTCTCAGCATACCCGTATTCGATAACCTTGCTATTGCCGTGAAAAAATTACTGGTGCTATAAAATGCCGGCTACTCTTTTTCTTAGGCTTCGGTCCACAGTTTTCTATTTAGGTTACTATCTAGGAACCATTTTCCTTTCTGTTTTTTTTATTTTATTTTTCCATTTTCTTCCCGCCAAAGGCCGTCACTTTCTTGCAAGCTTATGGTGTAATTTCAGTCTAAATTGGCTGCGATTATGCTGCGGTGTTAAATACAAGGTTATCGGCAAAGAAAATCTTCCTGATTATCCCACAGTAATACTTGCCAACCATCAGAGCAGTTGGGAAACCATTTTGTTCTATAAGCTGATATTTCCCGTTTCCCCCATTCTCAAGAAAGAATTAATAAGCATTCCTTTTTGGGGGTGGTCTATGCGCCTGCTTAAACCTATTGCAATAGATAGAAGCAAGCCAAGAGAAGCTGGGCGCTCTCTTCTCAAGCAGGGCGTTGAGCGAATTAGTACAGGGAATACGGTTATTATTTTCCCAGAAGGCAGCCGTTCACCATTCGGTACGGTAAAACGGTTTTCGCGTGGGGGGGCTAAACTTGCATTGGCAGCAAAAGCTGATGTCGTACCAATTGCCCATAATGCTGGTTATTGCTGGCCTGCCCGAGAGTTTATAAAGAGGCCAGGCTTAATAACCGTTGTGATTGGGGAAAAAATAGAAACAAATAATCTTGGCGCAAGTGAATTAACCGATAAAGCCGAAACCTGGATTAGGGAAACAGTCGCAGACTTGGGGTAGGCCAGCTGACTTAAGTTCAACCAAGGCTATTCATTCCAAAACTTATCTATATATCCAAATTCTCTGCTGCAAGCGCATTATCTTCAATAAATTCACGCCTAGGATCCACCTGGTCGCCCATTAATGTATTGAATAGCTGATCTGCTCCAATGGCATCCTCAATGGTGACCTGTAACATTCTTCTTGTTTCTGGATTCATTGTAGTTTCCCAGAGCTGCTCAGGATTCATTTCTCCAAGGCCCTTATAACGCTGCAAATAATGCCCTTTCATCGCATCGTTAGTTAACCACTCCATAGCCTCAGCAAAAGAGCTAATTTCCTGGGATTTTTCACCTCGCTTTACAAAGGCCCCGTCCTCAATCAGGCCATCCAACACTTCGCCCAATTCAGCAATTGCACGGTATTCACCAGAATGGAAAAAGTCTCGACTAAGCTCAAAGGTTTTTTCCAAGCCATGTAGGTTCAATTTTGCCTGTGGAAGAAATAGCTGCCTCTCCTTATCTTTAATGACCTCCAGTGTATAGTTAGTACTTACACCCGGATGCATAGCGATAAATTTGGCTGTTAGCTCTTCCAGCCAACCCTTCACTTTTTCCTCTGATTTAAGCTCTTCCTCCGCCAAGCTACGAGTAAAAATCATAGCTTCCAAAATTTCTGTTGGATAGAGCCTGGCTAGACGGCTAATAATGGCATAGCTGTTGTTGTACTTTTTAACCAGAGACTCCAATGCATCCCCAGAAATTCCCGGTGCATCAGCATTTACATGAAGGCTTGCTCCCTCAAGGGCAATTTGGGTTTGATATTCGGCAAGCTCAGTATCATCTTTTAGGTATTGTTCCTGTTTCCCCTTACGGATTTTGTAAAGTGGAGGTTGAGCAATAAAAATATGGCCGCCCTCGACCAACTCTCGCATTTGTCTAAAAAAGAAGGTCAGCAAGAGGGTTCGGATATGCGAACCATCCACGTCTGCATCCGTCATGATGATAATGCTATGGTAGCGCAAATTTTCTGGTGCGAATTCTTCGTTGCCAATTCCACAACCAAGCGCCTTTATCATCGTTCCTATTTCAGCAGAGCTTAACATCTTGTCAAAGCGTGCTTTCTCTACATTGAGAATCTTGCCTTTAAGTGGCAAAATCGCCTGGTTTTTACGGTTTCTGCCTTGTTTCGCAGACCCACCAGCGGAGTCACCCTCCACGATATATATTTCGGAAAGGGCTGGATCTTTCTCTTGGCAGTCAGCTAACTTTCCTGGCAAACCGGCTACATCCAGCGCTCCCTTCCGGCGGGTCATTTCTCTCGCTTTACGCGCTGCGTCTCTTGCCCGCGCTGCATCTATCATCTTTCCTACAATAAGTTTTGCATCCTGGGGGTTTTCCAAGAGGTAATCGTTAAAGTGTGAAGACATTTCCTGTTCAACCACCGATTTAACCTCCGAAGAAACCAATTTATCTTTGGTCTGAGAGGAAAATTTGGGGTCGGGTACTTTCACCGAAATAATAGCTGTAAGCCCTTCTCGAGCATCATCGCCTGATGTGGAGACCTCTTTCCCCTTCTTATTTGACAATTCCTTGTCAATATAGCTTTTCAAAACTCGTGTTAACGCACCACGGAATCCTGCAAGGTGTGTTCCCCCGTCTCTTTGCGGGATATTATTGGTATAAGGGAATATATTCTCTTGGTAGGAGTCATTCCATTGAAGGGCTACCTCTACCGTAATTCCGTCATCTTTACGTTCGGAGTTGAAATAAAAAGCCTTATTAACAGCCGTTTTATTCTTATTTAAGTAGTCAACAAAGGCTTTTAGCCCACCCTCATATTTGAATAGCTCTTCTTTGCCTGTTCGCTCATCGGTAAGCCTAATGGCGACTCCCGCGTTAAGAAATGCTAACTCACGTAGCTTTTTGGCCAAAATATCATAATGGAATTCAACGTTAGAAAACGTCTCACCAGAAGGCTTGAAATGGCACTCTGTACCAGACCTGCCTGTCTCTCCAACAACTGTTAACGGTGCTGTTGGAACACCGTGGACATAATCTTGTTCATGCACCTTTCCTTCGCGACGTATCGTAAGTTTCAGCTCTTCAGAGAGCGCATTTACCACTGACACGCCCACACCATGAAGCCCACCAGACACCTTGTAGCTATTATCATCGAACTTTCCACCGGCATGGAGAACCGTCATGATAACTTCGGCCGCGGAAACCCCTTCCTTGTGCATCTCAGTGGGAATACCCCGGCCATTATCTGAAACAGTAATAGTTTCACCGATGTGAATGATTACTTGCACCTCATCGCAATGCCCTGCAAGGGCTTCATCTATAGAGTTATCCACCAGCTCAAACACCATATGGTGTAATCCAGTGCCATCATCAGTGTCACCAATATACATCCCCGGCCGCTTTCTTACCGCATCAAGCCCCTTTAGGACCTTGATACTATCGGAATTATATTCGCTGTTGGACTCATCACTCATGCTTCTACTCCAGGGCTACAGTTAGCGGGCACTATCGCCTCTCTTCCCCTTAATATCGGATAAATTGGCTAAAAATCAAGCTGTTATTGTACCACGTTCCACGTGGAACTTTGTCATTTTAGGCGCCATCGGTAGGGCATCTAAGATGGCAGATATCTCTACGCAGGTTATAAATACCTGCCCTCCCAAATCAAGCAACCGACGAAGAACGGCTGTGCGATTTTTTAAATCAAGCTCCGATGGCAGGTCATCCACAAGGAAAATACACCCCTTATCCAAGGCCCTGCTCAACAGTACCCCTTGGGCTATCTTCATTGCTGAAACAAGTATCTTTTGCTGACCTCTCGATAAGATTTCAACTGCCTTCATTTGCCCTATTTTAAATAATAGATCTGCACGGTGAGGGCCGTTTTGGGTAGCACCATAGCGGGCATCTATCTCTTTGTTTTCTACAAGCACCTCGGACAAAGGCCTTTGAGGATCCCACCCCCTATCGTAACTAACCTTAAGCAGGCCGGCATCAGCCCCCCCCATGTCTTCATAGGTTTCCATAAAGAGCGGGAGAAAAGAATCAAAGTAGCTATTGCGCGCCGCATCGACTTCATGGGACGCCTGATTAAGCTCTGAGTCCCAGGCATTGATTTGTTCCCAATCAGGTTTACGGTGTTTTAATAACAGGTTTCTATTGGCAATTGATTTTTTGGTTCTTCGCCAGCTCCTTATAAAACTTTGTTCCACGTGAAACACTCCCCAGTCTAAGAACTGCCTACGAGGCTTGGGGCCCCCTTCCAACAAAAGGAAAGAGTTAGAGTTAAGTGTTTGCACGGGTAATTCTCGCGCTACGTTTTCCCAGTTGCGCTGTTTCTCATTACAGAATTTTAGTTGGTGGCCCTTCCGTCGAGTCTTACTTAATCCCACCTCACTGCCATCTTCCAACGCAGCAAAAACAACGGCTTTACCTTCTGCGTTATTAATTAGAAGGTCTAATTTGTTGGTACGAAATGAGCGGCCGCTTGCCAGCAGATGAATAGACTCTAATACACTGGTTTTACCTGAGCCATTTTCACCATAGAGAATATTAACTACTGTAGATGGCTCAATATTGAGTTGATGGATATTCCGGACACCAGAAACATTAAGCCTTTGGATGATACTCATAAGGACGGGCCGAGTTAGCTATGTGGTAAATAAACTGCCTATAGGCGCATAGGCATAACAACATACACGGCATCACTGCCTTCTTGAGCCTCTATTAGTGCGCTGCTATTGGGGTCTGACAAAGTAATTCGTGCTTTTTTACTACTGAGGGTCGATAGCACATCAATTAAATAACTCACGTTAAAGCCAACCTCTAAGGAATCCCCCTCATACTCAACAGAAACTACTTCTTCTGCCTCTTCCTGCTCAGGGTTGTTCGCAAAAACCTTCAACTCCCCATCAGATAGAATTACTCGAACTCCTCGGTATTTCTCATTTGAGAGAATAGAAACTCGAGAAAATGCTTGGCGCAACTCGTGACAATCCCCTAGCAATACCTTATCGCCTCCCTTAGGTAATACACGGTTATAATCAGGAAACTTGCCATCGACCAACTTAGAAGTAAAAGTAAAAGCCGGCACACTCGCTCGAATATGGTTTTGTCCAAAGGTCAGTGAAATCTCACCTTCGTCATCTGTTAACAAACGTGTGAGCTCCATAATGCCTTTTCGCGGCAGAATAAGTTGTTGTGGCTCAGAGGTTGGGTTACTCATACCCAATGTTTCCATTGCCAACCTATGCCCGTCAGTAGCAACTACACGAAGATAGTCCGTAGCTACTTCAAACAGCATGCCGTTTAAGTAATAGCGCACATCCTGCTGGGCCATTGCAAAGCTAGTATTATCAAGTAGCTCCCGTAATTTACTTTGCGCCATATTGATCGAAAAAGTATCAGGCTCTTCGTCAACGCTAGGAAATTCAGCTGCTGGCAGGGTGGCGAGTGTAAACCTACTACGGCCTGACTTTACCTTAAGCTTGCTCTCAGATAAGGAAACCTCAACCATGGCATCGTCAGATAAAGACTTACAAATATCCAGTAACTTACGTGCTGGAACCGTAACCTCACCTTGTTCATGGCTTTGCTCAACAGCGACTCTACCGATCAACTCCACTTCAAGGTCAGTTCCCGTAAGAGATAGCTCACTGTTCTTAAGTACCAGCAGTACATTTGAAAGAACGGGCAAAGTCTGCCTTCTTTCAACAACACCACTCACTAGCTGCAAGGGCTTCAATAACGCTTCACGCGAAATAACAAAATGCATTTATTTGCTTTCCTTCTCTTCTCTACTCAAATCTTCGCTATCGGCCTACTAACTGGATAGTGATCTAAGCAAGTTGTTATAGTCTTCTTCTATGTCAACTGAGCTATGGCGCAGTTTTTTAACCTGCTTGCAGGCATGTAGCACAGTAGTGTGATCTCTCCCACCAAAAGCATCGCCTATTTCCGGCAAGCTATGATTAGTTAGCTCTTTCGAAAGGCTCATGGCTACCTGCCGAGGCCTAGCTACAGAGCGATTGCGGCGTTTTGATAGCATATCTGCCATTTTAATTTTGTAATATTCCGCAACTGAGCGCTGGATATTGTCTATAGTCACCAGCTTATCTTGAAGGGCAAAAAGATCACGAAGGGCTTCTTTTATAAGCTCCAAGTCAATCTTCTGGCCAGTAAAATTCGCATGCGCAATAACGCGTTTTAATGCTCCCTCTAACTCCCTAACATTAGATCTCAAGCGTTGAGCAATAAACATGGCAGCATCATTGGGAAGATCAATGTTGCACAAGGCAGCCTTGTTCATAAGAATTGCTGCCCTTGTCTCTAATTCCGGCGGCTCAACGGCCACTGTTAGGCCCCAGCCAAACCTTGACTTAAGCCTCTCTTCCAACCCATTTATTTCCTTATGATAACGATCACAGGTCAGGATGATTTGCTGCCCTCCCTCAAGAAGCGCATTAAAAGTATGAAAAAACTCTTCCTGAGAGCGCTCTTTTCCGGCAAAGAATTGAATATCGTCTATCAATAGGGCATCTACAGACCGATAAAAGCGCTTAAATTCATTGATTGCATTCAACTGTAGGGCAGTAACCATGGTTGCAACAAAGGTTTCAGAGTGTAAATACACGACTTTCGCACCAGGCTTTTTAGCAACTAAATAGTTGCCGATAGCGTGCATTAAGTGAGTCTTTCCTAACCCTACTCCCCCATATATAAAAAGTGGGTTGTAGGCATAGCCGGGATTCTCAGCAACCTGTATCGCTGCAGCACGCGCTAGCTGATTGGATTTACCTTCAACAAAATTATCAAAGGTGCTTTCCGTATTCAGAGCCCCTCGGTGTCGTAACTTGCCTTCAATAACAATATCAACATTGCGCCGTTCCTTCTCAGCAGCAGCGGTGCATGGATTAGAGGCTTCTGGGCTTCGATGATGTGTTAAAGAGGGGGGTGGAATGGTGTTGTCATTGTTCGGCGCTTCGGATCTTGTTTTTGACACCACACTGTCATTGTTGTTACCAGCAAACACTTCTAGGCGAATTTCTGTTACCTCATCGCTTGCCTCAGCGACAATTTGTTCAATACGTTGCAGAAATTTTCCTTTAACCCAATCTTGAATAAAACGATTTGGCGCAAAAACGCGCAAAACTGCCAGTTCCAGCTCGGCGTGGAGAGGTCTTATCCAGGTATTAAATTGTTGTGAAGGTAATTCTGCCTTCAAGCAGTCGATACATTCTTGCCAAATTGCTACAGCCACGTTTCTTTAACCCGCAGTAGTTATTATTTATTATTTTGACGAAACAGAGCACAATTCTAACCACAAGGGGTAGAGTTATCCACTGGGAAACAAGCTGAAAACCCTGTTTTTCGAATATTTTTTTTTATTTATTTATCAATGAGTTAAAAAAATTCTGCTGTAAAATCCCGAGTGAAAAATCACTTCTATGCACAGATTTCTTTCACAGCTGTTGATAAAAAACCTGTGGATAAGTTGTGTTTAATTTATGGATGAAAAGAGCTTCTTTTGACATCACCCATCAACCCCAACGAGTACCGCATTAAAGATTGCGATTTCGTTGCATGTTCACGATAAAACCTCTAGAATTCGCGATCCCATTTTCGAACCGCTTATTGTTCGGTTTGTAATTAATAGAATCGGATAAATTGATATGAAAAGAACATTCCAACCCAGTGTACTGAAGCGAGCTCGAACCCACGGATTTAGAGCACGTATGGCAACCAAAGGTGGCCGTCAGGTCATTAAGAGACGCCGTGCTAGAGGACGTGCCAAGCTTTCAGCGTAAGTCCGGCTTTCTCTGTTATTCAATGATTGATTAATCAAATGAAAAGAGAGAACGAAACGTGGCTGAATTCGGCTTTCCTAAAACGTCACGATTGTTAGATGCTGCTGATTATAAGGCTGTTTTTAGCAACGCTCAGTTTAAAGTTTCCTGTCGCCACTTTCTTGTGCTGGCTATAAGTAATGATAGGCCTAATCCTAGATTGGGTTTGGTTATCGCGAAAAAAAACGTTTCCTTGGCGGTGCAAAGAAATCGTATAAAACGCCAGCTTCGAGACGCGTTTCGTCATAACACAATGCTGCTTAACAAACTTGATTTGGTTGTGCTGGCTCGAAAAGGTGCAGATAAGCTGAATAACAAACAGCTGAAAAGCACTATAGGGTCTTTGTGGCAAGACCTGGAAAGTAAGCAGAAGCAAAAGATGCTTTCAAATTAAGGGCGGTGGGAAAATAATCATGCTGGATAAACTTCTCATAAGGCTTATTGGCCTTTATCAATCTAGCTTGAGTTTGCTTATCGGTAATCAATGCAGATTCCACCCTACCTGCTCTCAATACACTAAAGAAGCGATTCAAATTCACGGCTCATTGCGTGGATCCTGGTTGGGTATTCGTCGAATCTGTAGCTGCCACCCTCTTCATGAAGGGGGCTATGACCCCGTTCCAGAAAACCACGACACTAATGGTCATTGGACTAAGTAAGTAGGAAAATATGGACATAACTAAATTCGCTTTATATACATCTTTGGCCATCATCACCTATTTGATGTTATTAGCCTGGCAAGAAGATTACCCACCTACAATAGATGATGGCAGCGCATCGCGTGTAGAGCTACCACGGGTATCCAACGTAGAGAACACAGACGCCCTGGAAGATGATGTACCAAGTACCTCCCTATCAAAAGCACCCGTTTCAACTTCGGCAGATACGCCTTCTGTCGCACCAGCAAGCAACACTTCTTCGACTAATGAGATAATCTCCAAGGAGTTGATCTCTGTCCACACTGATACTTTTGAAGTCCAAATAAACCCTGTTGGTGGCGATATTGTTTACCTTGCCTTGCCTCTTTACCTTAAACAAATAGATGTTGCAGATGACCCTTTTGTTTTATTGGAAAGTCAGCCTGGAAGAGAGTATGTCGCACAAAGCGGTTTAATTGGTGCTGATGGTATCGACAGCAAGGGTCGTGCTATTTATAAAGCTAGTTCTAATAGTTTTACGCTTAGCGAATCTGATGACCGTCTTGATGTAGACCTGACAACCTTAACGGAGACTGGTGTTGAGATTACAAAACGCTACAGCTTTCATCGTGGTAGCTACCTTATTGATGTTAATTTTATCGTTAACAACAACTCAGCAGAAAACTGGCAAGCTAATGCATTTGGACAGATAAAAAGAGACAGTTTCGATGATCCAAGTGATGCAGGCGGTTTCGGCAATACTTATCTAGGTTTTGTAACCACCACCATTGATGACCCTTACATAGAAATCGAATTCGATGATATTGATGACGATGGTAGTTCAACTCTTGAAACCACTGGGGGTTGGATTGCTTTTAGCCAGCATTATTTCATCTCAGCATGGATACCTGATGTCAGCTCCATAAATCAGCTAACAACAAGAAAAAACACCTCTAACCAATACTACGGTGAGTTCACCAGCAGCGCGTTCAACGTACCTGCTGGGGAAAGCGCTAGCCACAACATTCAGTATTATGCCGGGCCCAAAGATCAATATGTGCTACAGGATATTTCCCCCGGTTTAGATAAAACCATCGATTACAGCTTTCTTTGGTTTATCGCGAGTCCTATTTACTGGCTTCTTTCTCGCATTAATTCAATGGTCGGCAACTATGGTGTCTCCATTATTCTACTCACAGTAATAGTAAAAGCTTCTTTCTATAAATTGTCAGAGACTCAGTACCGCTCCATGGCTGGCATGCGTCGGCTAGCGCCTAAAATGCAACAGCTAAAAGAGAGCTATGGTGATGACAAAATGAAGATGCAGAAAGCCACCATGGACTTATATAAAAAGGAGAAAATAAATCCTTTTGGTGGTTGTTTACCGATGCTGGTGCAAATGCCTGTTTTTATCGCACTGTACTGGGTATTGTTAGAGAGTGTTGAGTTACGCCATGCCCCTTTTATACTTTGGTTGACTGATCTGTCTGTACGAGACCCTTTCTTTGTTTTGCCGATACTTATGGGCGCAACAATGTATCTGCAAACAACCTTAAGTCCGGCCCCTGCAGACCCTATGCAAGCCAAAGTGATGAAAATGATGCCAATAATGATGAGCGTTTTATTCCTGTGGTTCCCTGCAGGGCTGGTTCTTTACTGGTTCACCAATGGTGCTCTCGGCATCTTGCAGCAGTGGTATATCACTCGGAAAATCGATGCAGCCTACGAAGCTAAGAAAGCTGGCTGATCGTCCATTCGTCAGTTCCGGACACAGGCTTCTTTTAATGTGTGTCCCAAGAATAGGAACATGAATGTTGACCCAAATATCTCAACTGACCACCGACACAGTCTGTGCTATTGCTACAGCTCCCGGGCGATCGGGTGTTGGTATTGTCAGGGTCTCCGGCCCTAATTCTTTAAGCATCGCTAAAGAAATACTCGGGTTTTCTCCAACACCTAGACACGCACACTTTGCAAATTTCTTGGATGAAAAAGGTCAGAACATTGATCAAGGAATCGCCTTATTCTTCAATTCACCCAACTCTTTTACTGGCGAAGATGTATTAGAGCTCCAGGGGCACGGCGGTATTTATGTACAGAAAGAATTACTTAATCGCACATTGCAATTAGGTGCTCGACTGGCAAATCCTGGAGAGTTCTCAGAACGCGCTTTTCTTAATAACAAGATCGATTTACTCCAAGCAGAAGCAATAGCTGACTTAATTGATTCCAGCTCACAACAAGCCGCGAGATCGGCGATGAGAACTTTACAGGGAGAGTTCTCCAACAAGATTCAAGTACTGTTGCAAGAGTTGGTGAAAGCTAGAGTACACGTAGAAGCAAGCATAGATTTTTCCGATGAAGATATTGAATTCCTTTCTGACAATAAAGTACAGGAATCACTTAGCAGCATATTGAACTCTCTAGACTCTACCCTTGAACAAGCGAAAAACGGTGCACTGCTCAAGGAAGGGATCAATGTTGTTATTGCTGGGAAACCCAATGCCGGAAAATCTAGTTTATTAAATTCACTCTCTGGCCAAGAAAGCGCAATCGTTACTGATATTCCGGGAACGACACGAGATTTACTCACAGAAGAAATAAACATAGATGGCCTACCTCTACATATAGTAGATACCGCAGGTATTAGATTCAGCGATGATGTAGTCGAGCAGGAAGGTTTGCGTAGAGCCCAAATTGCAATAGAGCAAGCCGACCAAATACTTTTAATAATCGACAGCTCTAAAGCCGAAGAAGATGTGGAAAAGCTGTTAGCACCCCTTGCATTAATAACCGATAAGTCTATTACAGACATTGAGTACTTAAAGAACACAACACTGGTTTTTAATAAAATTGACTTAACAGATAATATAAAGCCTGTTGTGAGCAGTGTTAACTATTCGGGCTTGGATATACCGTGTATTAACCTCTCTGCAAAGAAAGGTTTTGGTATAGATCTTTTGAGAAACTACCTGAAAGAACTTATAGGTTTTAACTCTGCAGAAGAAGGCGCTTTTATCGCTAGGGAGCGACATCTGACAGCACTCTTAAAGGCTAGACAGTTAATCGAGTCAGCTTTAGAGAACATTTCTACACAATCCCCTTTAGAACTTATTGCCGAAGACTTGCGCTTTGCTCAAACCCAGCTTGGGGCAATTACCGGCGAGTTTTCCACTGATGATTTGCTAGGTGAGATTTTCTCTAATTTTTGTGTGGGTAAGTGACTTAAAAAACTGAATAAGGCTTGAGTAGTTTTGAATAAGAAATGATTGTTCTGAATTGCCCAGAAAATATACCTAACAACTAATAGGCTATTATTATGCTATTCAAACTTTATCTACTGCTTTTTTAGACACTTAAGCTATTGATTTTGTTTGTTTTATCAGAGATGCTAACAGAAAAAGGTTGAGCTATTAATAACAACATCAATACCTTCTATATACATATATATAATAAATACTTAAATAAATTTAACTACAAGTTTAAAAATTAGGCTTTATACTTGCCAGCCCTTGTTAAGAGACTCAGCTTAGGAAGCGCACTAAAAGTGGAATACAGCAAAGAATATGATGTGATCGTCGTAGGTGGAGGGCACGCAGGCACTGAAGCAGCCCTGGCTTCCGCACGCCAAGGCGTGGCCACTTTGCTTATTACCCACAGTATCGAAACACTCGGTCAAATGTCCTGTAATCCAGCTATTGGCGGAATCGGTAAAAGCCATTTAGTCAGGGAGATCGATGCTCTAGGTGGTGCCATGGCGCAAGCAATCGATCGTGCAGGGATTCAATTTCGCGTATTAAACGCGAGTAAAGGCCCAGCTGTTCGTGCTACGAGGGCGCAAGCTGACCGAGTCCTTTACAAAGCGGCGATTCGCCAAGTCTTAGAGCAGCAAGAAAACCTTTCTTTGTTTCAACAAGGGGTTGATGATTTATTGATCGAAGAAGGGCGCGTTAAAGGCGTTATCACTCAAATGGGTATGCTCATTCGGGCTCACCAGGTGGTGCTAACCGCTGGTACATTTCTTGGTGGGAAAATTCATATTGGCATGGAAAACAGTGCTGGCGGTAGGGCGGGAGATCCACCTGCAATTGCATTGGCCGAACGATTAAGAGAGTTACCATTCAGGGTTAACCGCCTTAAAACAGGTACTCCTCCGCGCATAGATGCAGACTCCGTTGATTTTTCAGTCATGCAGGTCCAAGAGGGGGATACTCCCCTGCCGGTGATGTCCTACCTCGGAAAAGCTTCAGACCACCCTGAACAAATTAATTGCTATATCACTACTACGAATGAGAAATGCCACGATGTTATTCGCGGTGGCCTAGATCGATCCCCAATGTATACCGGTGTGATTGAAGGCACAGGCCCGAGATATTGCCCTTCAATTGAAGATAAAGTGATGCGTTTTGCAGACAAATCCTCTCATCAAATATTTGTTGAACCGGAAGGGCTAAACACTAAGGAGTTATACCCTAACGGTATTTCCACCAGTTTGCCCTTTGACGTCCAGTTAAAAATGATTCGAGAAATAAAAGGGTTTGAGAATGCCCATATCACTCGCCCTGGTTACGCTATTGAATATGACTTCTTCGACCCTCGCGATTTACATTACTCCCTGGAGACAAAGTTTGTTAAAGGCTTGTACTTTGCTGGGCAGATCAATGGCACTACTGGTTACGAAGAAGCAGCAGCTCAAGGGCTTTTGGCAGGACTAAATGCAGGGTTAGCTGCGCGCGGTAAAGAGTCATGGTGCCCGCGTCGAGATCAGGCTTATATTGGGGTTTTGGTTGATGATCTCATTACATTAGGCACTAATGAACCTTATAGAATGTTTACTAGTCGTGCTGAATACAGACTGACTTTACGAGAAGATAATGCTGATTTGCGCCTCACAGAAAAAGGTAGGGAATTGGGGCTGGTTTCGGATGAGCGCTGGGATTTCTTTACCAAGAAAAAAAACCAGATTGTTGAAGAGCTAAAACACTTGCAGGGTACTTGGGTGCAGCCTAACACCGAAACAGCGGAACGCATTAATGTATTGCTGGAAAAGCCAATTACTCGAGAGTATAGCCTGGCCGATTTATTGGCCCGCCCCAGAGTGGAGCACAGTGCACTAAGCGAAGCATTTAGTGGTGAGCCCTGTACTAAAGATAGATCTGCTATTGCTACACAAGCAGCACAGCAGGCCGAGATTCAAATCAAGTACCAAGGGTATATTGGTCGCCAAGAAGAAGAAATCGAGCGTCTCAAGAAGCAGGAAAACACAAAATTGCCAGCAGATTTCGATTACCAGCAGATGCAAGGCTTATCAAATGAGCTGAAACAGAAGCTGATTGATGTCAGGCCAGAGAATATTGGTCGAGCTTCGCGCATCCCTGGAATAACACCGGCCGCCATATCCTTGTTGCTCGTTTACTTAAAAAAACACCGAGCAGTAAACCGCAAGGCCAGTTAGGATTAATTGTAGTCGTCAATGTCGCAGTCAACCCGAGATGAATTGGAGCGAGGAATTGCAACGTTGTCGCTTAGCTGCAACGAACAGCAAATTTCTTTGCTGTTGGCATATATAGATCTGCTAAAGAAATGGAATTCTACCTACAATTTACTGGGTGCTAATGAGATTGGAAACCTTGTCTCCCGGCATATACTCGATAGCCTATCGATCCATCCATATTTGCAAGGTGAGTTAATTGCCGATATTGGCGCTGGTGCTGGTTTACCAGGAATACCCCTTGCTATCCTGAACCCCGATAAGCAATTTGTATTACTCGACAGTAATGGCAAGAAGACTCGCTTTATGTTTCAAGCAAAAGTGCAGTTGGGATTGGAAAATATTTCTGTCGAAAATTGTCGGATTGAGCACTATCAAAGTAACCGCCAAATTGATATGGTGATATGCCGTGCATTCGCTACACTTGCAGATGCGCTGAACATGTTGCAACCGATCTTCTCCGAGAAAGGCAAACTGTTGGCAATGAAGGGGTTCTATCCTGAGGCTGAAATAGCCGATTTGCCAGATGGGTTTGCGGTGAGCAGAGTTATAAAGCTTGATGTTCCTGGTAGCGAGTCACACAGGCATTTGATCGAAGTCATGCGCAATAAAATTTTGGAGAGCTAAGCTAACAAGCTCTCCTTGAAGTACAGCGAAAAGAGGTTGGAAATAGTAAAGTGGGAAAGGTTCTCGCAATAGCAAACCAAAAAGGCGGTGTAGGTAAAACAACTACTTCGGTGAATCTTGCTGCATCACTCAAGTTCACACGAAAGAGTGTATTGCTCATTGACCTGGACCCGCAAGGCAATGCCACCATGGGTAGTGGCATAGATAAATCTGATCTAGATACCTCCATCTATGAAATACTCACTTTGAAGGCAAGTTTTGATGAGGTGGTACTGAGACCTGAAGATTCTGAGTATGATTTATTGCCTGCTAATAGTGATCTCGTTGCGGCTGAAGTCGAGTTAATCAGCGAAGAGAGTCGAGAGCTTCGCCTTCGGCAAATTATAGATAAAGTACGCCATCGCTACGACTACATTGTTATCGATTGCCCACCCTCATTGAACATGCTTACAATCAATGCGCTGGTTGCCGCCGATGGTGTGGTAATACCAATGCAGTGTGAATATTATGCCTTGGAAGGTTTGTCGGCGTTAATGGACACTATCAACGCCATTCGTGACACCCTGAACCCAGAACTGAAAATCGAAGGCATCGTACGTACAATGTATGATCCAAGAAACAAGCTGACCTCAGAGGTTAACGGTCAGCTCATTAGCTATTTTGGTGACGCTGTTTATCGAACAGTGGTACCCAGGAATATTCGATTGGCAGAGGCACCAAGTTACGGCAAGCCTGTATTAAAATATGACAAGCAATCCCGTGGAGCAATTGCTTATCTTGCGCTAGCAGGTGAGCTATTGCGGCGTAATGATGAAGCTGCGGCTAGAGCTGTTGGTTAATCGTGGGAACAAACAGCTCAACCAATTTGGCTTAGGTGTGAAATGACAGATAAGAAAAAGCTTGGCAAAGGCCTAGACGCCCTACTCTCCAAAGGCAGCACTGAAACAATGGCTAGCCTTTTAGGCAAACCCAAAGACCGCCCCATTCCTCAAGATTCTCGCACCGAAGTAGATGGTGATCTTAAGCATATCCCTGTTGACCTAATTCAACGTGGTAAATACCAACCTCGAACCGATATGCATGAGGAAGCTCTTGAGGAGTTAGCTAACTCCATACGGAGTCAGGGTGTAATGCAGCCCATTGTTGTGCGCCCTATTTCTTCCGATAAATATGAAATTATCGCTGGAGAGCGCCGTTGGAGAGCCACGCAAATAGCGGGTTTGGATACAATTCCAGCGATTATCAAGCCGGTTGGGGACGAGGCAGCTATTGCCATGTCCCTAATTGAGAATATCCAGCGCGAAAACTTGAATCCAATTGAAGAAGCGATGGCCTTGAAGCGCTTACAAGACGAATTTGAGCTCACTCAACAAGAGGTTGCTGAGGCTGTGGGCAAATCCAGAGCTACAGTTACTAATCTGATTCGTCTTATCGGCTTAACAATTGATGTTCGGCGCATGCTGGAGCATGGCGATCTTGAAATGGGGCATGCTAGGGCCCTGCTATCCCTTCCTGATACACAACAATCAGAAACGGCAAGAACTGTAGTTGGCCGTGGACTATCAGTGCGTCAGACTGAATCTCTGGTCAGAAGGCTGATAGCAAGCGCGAGTGAAGGGACCAGCAATACTGCTAGCAAGGTGGTGGATCCAGATATTAAGAACCTCGAAGAAAATCTAGCGGATAAACTTGGTGCCAAAGTAATGATTCAACATACTGCTAAAGGCAAAGGCAGGCTCGTTCTGAAATACAACTCCCTTGATGAGCTGGACGGTATTCTCTCCCATATCAATTGATAATCACACGTGGTTGATTAGGCACTATAAAGTCCCTATAATGCGCGTGCTTTGGTGATCACGCTGTGCTTTTTTGGTGCTTATTAGAAGTGCTGTTGAAGAGCGAGGCTGGAAAAGCTAAGCAAAAATGTCGAACTTAAAGGCCCCACCGGTATATAAAGTAATCATTGCGCAACTGGCAGTGACCGTCTTTATGGCAGTGATTTCTCTGTTAATCTCAGGTGTTGTTTTGGCTTACTCGGCTTTATTGGGTGGGCTTATAAGTGCGTTACCCAACAGTTATTTTGCGCTGCATGCCTTCCGTCATCGGGGGGCTAGAAATGCACAAAAAGTGGTTAAAGGTTTTATTCGCGGGGAGCTTGGCAAAATTCTCATCACATTGGTGTTTTTTGCTCTTAGTTTTACCTTGATTAGCAGATTGAACGAATTAGCCTTAATACTCGGGTTTATACTGACCCATTTTGTAGGTGTAGTAATGTCGGGGTTTATAAGTTATAGCCCCTCTAGTAACACAAATTAAGTTACTCAGAGATTAGAGATTATAAATGGCAGAGTTAGCACACGCAGCAGCTGAACATGGCGCAGAAAGCCTGACAGTTCAGGAATATATTACCCACCATTTATCCTATTTGACCTATGGTAGATTTCCAGACGGTCACTGGGGGCTTGCACACACGCCAGAAGAAGCTACTGAAATGGGTTTTATGGCAATCCATGTTGATACAATGGGATGGTCTCTGTTTTTAGGTGCTGCTTTTTTACTCTTCTTCCGCTATATCGGCAAGCGTGCGACTTCCGGGGTGCCTAGTGGTATCCAGAACTTTGTAGAAAGTATTTTTGAGTTTGTTGAAGCTCGCGTCAATGAAGGGTTTAACTACAAAAACGCTTATGTAGCGCCGTTATGCCTAACCGTATTTGTTTGGATTCTGTTAATGAATCTAATGGACCTGGTGCCGGTAGATTGGCTTCCAGAAATAGCCATGGCTGTTGGCGGGCTTTGGGGCCTAGAGCATATGTCTTTCAAGGTGGTGCCTACTACCGACCCGAATATTACAATGGGTATGTCCATTAGTATCTTCTTCCTTATTATTTATTACAGCATCAAGAACAAAGGCTTAGGCGGTTTTCTAAGCGAGCTGGCTTTCCACCCATTCGGTAAGTGGATGCTGCCCTTCAACCTCATTATTGAAATACCAACACTATTTGCTAAGCCGATTTCCCTTGGACTTCGACTCTTTGGAAATCTTTATGCTGGCGAGCTATTGTTCTTGCTTATTTCTGGCTTATTAGGCTGGTATCAATTACCAGCTCACTTTGTGTGGGCGGTGTTTCATATCTTGGTTGTCCCCCTACAGGCCTTTGTATTCATGATGCTAACGATTGTTTATTTGAATGCAGCACACGAGCCGTCACACGCTCACTAAACTAATTTTTACCTTTAATTACGATTGATCTGAACTAAAGAAAACCTGGAGAAAAAAGATGGAAATGATATTGGCGAATACAGTACTAGGCGTACTGCTTGTACTGGGAATGGGCGCACTCGGAACTGCTATTGGTTTCGGTATTCTAGGAGGCAAGTTCTTAGAAGGTTCTGCTCGTCAGCCTGAGCTAGCTCCTAAATTACAGGGCAGCATGTTCTTGGTAGCTGGTCTTATCGATGCGGTAACAATGATCGGTATTGGTATCGGCATGTGGTTTACCTTTGCTAACCCTTACCTAGGTCAGCTGGCCGGTTAATCAAGACACCTATTAGCGGGAGATCGCGGTGGATATTACATTAACTATTATCGGGCAATCGGTAGCGTTCTTCGTCTTCTGGTGGTTCTGCGCGAAATACGTTTGGCCTCTATTCATGAATATCATGGAAGAGCGTCGTCAGAAAATCGCAGACGGCCTAGAAGCAGCGGCTAGAGCTGAGAAAGATCTAGAATTAGCGCAGGCTAAGTCTACAGGTCAGCTTAAAGAAGCAAAGGTTGAAGCAGCGGGCATTATCGACCTAGCAAATAAGCGCGGTTCGCAGATTGTTGACGAAGCGAAAGAGCAAGCCAAAGAAGAGGCCAAGCGCATAATCGCTGGCGCTCAGGCTGAGATTGAACAGGAAGTAAATAGAGCGAAAGAAGCTCTACGTTCACAGGTTTCTGCGATAGCAATCGCTGGTGCCGAGAAGATCCTGGAAGGCTCGATCGATCAAGCTGCTAACGAAGACATGTTGAACAAATTAGCTTCCGAGCTTTGAGAATCTAAACAGTGGCAGAACTAATCACATTAGCAAGACCCTATGCCAAGGCAGCTTTCGAGAATGCCTTAGCCGATGGCTCGTTAGACAAGTGGTCCAGCATGATCACCTTGTCCGCAGCGGTGTCCACTGAAGAGGGAGTGAGCACTATATTGTCCTCGCCCTCTCTCTCGTCGGATCAAATTGCCGAAGCCTTCATTGGCGTGTGTGGCGATGAGCTAGATACGAAAGGTAAAAATTTCGTAAGCCTGCTTGCTGAAAACAAGCGTCTGGTTTTGCTACCAGAAATTTCTACACTGTTTGAAACCCTGAAAGCGAATCAGGAAATGTCGGTTGATGTTGAGATCACAACAGCTTTTGAAATTAGTTCAGATGTTTCAAACAAGCTAGCGCAGGCTCTCAAAGATCGTCTTAAGCGTGAAATATTATTGACCACCAATGTCGACCAAAACTTGATCGGCGGCGCGGTAATTAGAGCGGGTGACAATGTCATCGACAGCTCGGTACGCGGAAAGTTATCTAAATTAGCTGAATCAATGAATTCCTGAGCAGGTCAGGAACAAGGAAATAAGCATGCAACAACTGAACCCATCCGAAATCAGTGACATTATTAAGCAGCGCATCGACAAGCTCGAAGTGTCAGCTGAGTCAAAAAACGAAGGCACAATCGTCAGCGTATCTGACGGTATTATTCGTATCCACGGCTTAGCCGATGTTATGTACGGTGAAATGATCGAGTTTGAAGGCGGCGTTTACGGAATGGCGCTTAACCTTGAGCGTGACTCGGTAGGCGCTGTGGTACTAGGCGACTATCTATCGCTGCGCGAGGGTCAAACTTGTCGTTGTACTAAGCGAATTTTGGAAGTCCCGGTTGGCCCTGAACTAGAAGGCCGTGTTGTTGACGCACTAGGTAAGCCTATCGATGGAAAGGGGCCCGTTGAAACAACTATGACCGATGCTGTTGAGAAAGTAGCGCCGGGCGTAATTGCAAGACAGTCTGTTGATCAGCCTGTGCAGACAGGATTGAAATCGATCGACTCCATGACCCCAATCGGAAGGGGCCAGCGCGAATTGATCATTGGTGACCGTGAGGTCGGAAAGACCGCCGTTGCCATTGACGCCATCATCAACCAGAAAGGCAAGAACGTTAAGTGTATCTACGTAGCAGTTGGTCAGAAGGCCTCATCAGTAGCCAACGTGGTAAATCGTCTGGAAGAACACGGCGCCATGGAATACACCACGGTGGTAGCGGCGACGGCATCTGATCCAGCATCTATGCAATTTATCGCGCCTTACTCCGGCTGTACGATGGGTGAGTACTACCGTGATCGTGGCGAAGACGCACTGATCATCTATGATGACCTAACCAAGCAAGCTTGGGCTTATCGTCAGATCTCTCTACTTCTAAGAAGACCGCCGGGCCGTGAAGCCTATCCTGGTGATGTTTTCTACTTACACTCCCGTCTATTGGAGCGTTCATCGAGAGTGAGCGCTGACTACGTTGAAAAGTTCACCAACGGTGAAGTAAAAGGCAAGACAGGCTCTTTGACTGCATTGCCGATTATTGAGACGCAAGCCGGTGACGTATCTGCGTTCGTACCGACCAACGTGATTTCGATTACAGACGGTCAAATATTCCTGGAAACGGACTTGTTTAACTCCGGTATTCGCCCTGCGATGAACCCGGGTATCTCGGTGTCTCGTGTGGGTGGTGCGGCACAGACCAAGATTATTAAGAAGCTGGGCGGTGGCGTACGTATTGCACTAGCTCAGTATCGTGAACTCGCGGCGTTCGCGGCGTTCGCCTCTGACCTTGATGACGCGACTCGAGCACAGCTAGAGCACGGTCAGCGAGTTACAGAACTAATGAAGCAGAAGCAGTACTCGCCAATGTCGATCGCAGAGATGGGTATCTCCATTTATGCGGCGAACGAAGGCTATCTGCAAGACATTGAATTGAACAAGGTATTGGACTTCGAAGCGGCACTGCTGTCCTACATGAACAGCGAGCACGCTGATCTGATAAAGCAGATCAACGATACCGGCGACTACAACGACGACATCGGCGCTCAATTTAAGGCCGCGATCGACAAGTTCAAGTCCACACAGAGTTGGTAACTTGGTAGTCGAGTAGACAAATAAATCAGAGGCTGCAAAATGGCTGGCGGAAAAGAAATACGCACCAAGATTTCGAGTATTAAGAGTACTCAGAGTCTCACCGGCGCGATGGAAATGGTAGCGGCAAGTAAAATGCGTAAAGCTCAAGAGCGCATGACACTTGGCAAGCCCTATGCTCATCGCATCCGTTCGGTGATCGGTCATATTGCCAACGCAACACCAGAATACAAACACGCCTATTTCGACACGCGAGACATAAAGAGAGTTGGTTACATTATTGTTTCTTCTGATCGCGGGCTTTGCGGCGGCTTGAACATCAATGTATTCAAGGCGGCCGTTGCTTCCATGAAGGATTTCAGGGACGCCAATGTCGAGATCGACTTTTGTGTTATTGGCAAGAAGGCTGCGCGCTTTTTTAGCAACTATGGCGGTAATGTAATTGCCGCGGTTGATAGTATTGGCGATGCGCCGGAAGTATCAGATGTAATTGGTTCTGTTCGAGTGATGCTGGATAAATTCGATAACGGCGAAATCGACCAGCTAATGGTGGTTAGCAATACTTTTGTGAACACCATGACGCAGCAGCCGACCATAGAACAACTGCTCCCATTGCTACCTTCTGAAGAAGAAGACCTTAAACACCATTGGGATTATTTGTATGAGCCCGATGCGAAGGAATTGCTTGATGGTTTGTTACTAAGGTATATCGAATCACAAGTGTTTCAGGCAATAGTCGAAAACAATGCCTGTGAGCAAGCCGCTCGAATGGTAGCAATGAAGAGCGCAACCGATAACGCTGGCGAGCTCATCGATGAATTAGAGCTGGTCTATAACAAAGCTCGACAAGCAGCAATTACCCAAGAGCTGTCGGAGATAGCTGGCGGAGCTGCTGCGGTATAAGTAGTAAAAAATTTAGCGGTGTTGGTTTAGTAATTAAGACAACGCCATTAACAAAAGTTTGATGAAATATTAAGAGATTGAGGAACCGGACATGAGTAGCGGTCGAATCGTACAAATCATTGGCGCTGTAATCGACGTAGAGTTTGGACGCGATGGAGTACCTTCTGTATATGACGCACTAGAAGTCAGCAACACAGACATCGTGCTGGAAGTGCAGCAGCAATTAGGCGACGGCGTAGTAAGAACAATTGCGCTTGGCAGTACAGAGGGTCTAAGTCGAGGGCTTGAAGTCTCAGATACCGGAGCTCCTGTTTCTGTACCTGTCGGTACTGAAACTCTCGGCCGCATCATGAACGTACTAGGCCGTCCAATCGACGAGCGTGGCCCGATCGGCGAGAAGAAGCGCATGCCTATTCACCGCAAGGCGCCTACGTACGAAGAGCTTTCCAGCTCGAACGAATTGCTAGAAACAGGCATCAAGGTAATCGATCTTATCTGTCCATTCGCCAAAGGCTCGAAAGTTGGTCTATTCGGTGGTGCAGGTGTGGGCAAGACGGTAAACATGCTTGAGCTTATTAACAACATCGCAACGGAGCACAGTGGTTTGTCAGTGTTCGCAGGTGTTGGTGAGCGTACTCGTGAAGGTAACGATTTCTATCACGAGATGCAGGAATCAAAAGTAATCGACCTTGAAGGCGAGTCTAAAGTATCGATGGTATACGGACAGATGAATGAGCCTCCTGGTAACAGATTGCGTGTTGCACTAAGCGGGTTAACGATGGCGGAAGATTTCCGTGACGAGGGCCGTGACGTTCTCTTGTTTATCGATAACATTTATCGTTACACACTCGCGGGTACAGAGGTATCGGCACTACTTGGACGTATGCCGTCGGCGGTGGGATATCAGCCTACACTTGCTGAAGAAATGGGTGCGCTGCAGGAACGTATTACATCGACTAAAGATGGCTCGATTACTTCGATCCAGGCGGTATACGTACCAGCGGATGACTTGACTGACCCATCACCAGCAACGACCTTTGCTCACTTGGATGCGAAGGTTGTACTGTCACGTGATATCGCTTCACTCGGCATCTACCCTGCGGTGGATCCACTCGATTCATCTTCGCGTCAGCTCGACCCACTCGTAATTGGCAACGAGCACTACGATACGGCGAATGGCGTGCAAACAGTTCTGCAGCGCTATAAAGAACTGAAAGATATTATCGCGATTCTGGGCATGGATGAATTGTCCGACGAAGATAAGCAGACGGTCGGCCGTGCGAGACGTATTTCGCAATTCCTGTCTCAGCCATTTACTGTGGCGGAAGTTTTCACCAACGCTCCAGGCAAATACGTTTCTCTTAAAGACACAATTGCGGGCTTCAAGGGAATCTTGGCGGGCGAATATGACCACCTTCCTGAGCAGGCATTTAGCATGGTAGGCTCTATCGAAGAAGCCATCGCTAAAGCGGAAACTTTAAAGTAATTGTCCCTCTGTCCCTAGGGGCAAGAACGAGTAATTAGATATGGCTATGACAATGCACTGTGACATCGTAAGCGCCGAGAAGAGCATCTTCTCTGGTCTCGTTGAAATGGTTGTTGCTGCGGGATCTCTTGGGGATCTCGGTATTGCTCCTGGGCACGCGCCCCTGTTAACTGCGTTAATTCCGGGCCCAGTTAAGTTGATTCTTCAAGGTGGCGAAGAAGAAATCTTCTACGTGTCTGGCGGATTCCTAGAGGTACAACGTGGTGTGGTTACATTGCTGAGCGATACCGCGCTTAGAGCTGATGATGTCGACGAAGCGGCAGCGCAACAAGCAATGGAAGATGCTGAGAAGGCTATAGCGAATCAGGGCGCGGAATTCGATTACTCGATAGCCGCCGCTCAACTCGCGGAAGCCGCGGCTCAGTTACGGGCACTACGAAAAATTAAGAAGTAGCGACGCACCAATACAGTGTAACGAGAACCTAAAAAGGTAGCATGAGCTACCTTTTTTTTTGGTATTCTTTTGACCTGGGCTTGAAGTCTCTATTGCGAAGGCCGCTATCCAAAGTAGATTTCATCAAACGTGGCCCCAATAGGTGGACTAACAATGAATTTAGATATTGTCATTCTTGCGGCAGGTAAGGGCACAAGAATGAATTCAAACATTCCGAAAGTGTTACACCAAATCGGTGGTAATTCCATGCTTGGCCATGTGCTCAGTGCCGCAAGCAAACTGCAATCCGAGCGAACCCACATCGTAGTTGGTTATGGGGCAGAGCAAATCAGAGAAGAGTTTAGCTCTAATGCGGATCTGCAGTGGGCCCTACAAGAGCAGCAGTTGGGAACCGGCCATGCTGTGATGCAGGCTATGCCAGCCATCGATACCGCAGATCAAGAAAAGCGCGTTCTTGTGCTCTACGGCGACGTCCCGCTTACCAACTTTTCTACGCTGCAGGCATTGGTCGACCAAGCGAGTGAAAACAAGCTCTGCATACTAACCCTTGTCACTGAAAACCCAGCGGGCCTTGGCCGAATTATCCGAGACAGCTCGGGCGAAATTACGGCGATCGTCGAAGAAAAAGACGCCAGTGAGGAACAAAAGCAGATTAAAGAGATCAATACTGGCATCATGGTTATTCCTGCGGCGAAATTGAATACCTGGCTGGGATCTCTCGGAAACGATAACGCGCAGGGCGAATACTACCTAACTGACGTGGTGGGGATGGCGGCTGCCGATGGGGACTGCAGCATTTCTGCAATGGTCATTCATGACGCAAACGAAGTACAAGGTGTAAACGACAGGTCACAGTTAGCAGAACTAGAGAGACAATTTCAAATGAACAATGCCGAGCAACTTCTACAAGCAGGAGTTCTACTTAGAGACCCATCTCGAGTCGATATTCGTGGCGAAATCGAAATCGGTAGCGATGTTGAAATCGATATCAATGCGATATTCGAAGGAGAAGTGAGCTTAGGAAATGGCGTAAAGATTGGCGCCAATGTTGTTATTAAGGACAGCAAGATTGCCAACAACGTGACGATACTTGCTGGCACAAATATCGATGGAGCCGAAATAGGCAGCGGTGCGAGCGTTGGGCCCTACGCTAGAATTAGGCCGGGTACGATATTGAAAGAAAACACCAAGATTGGAAATTTTGTAGAAACAAAGAACGCAATTATCGGTAAGGGGTCCAAGGCAAGCCATCTTGCCTACATAGGTGATGCCGAACTTGGCGAGAATGTGAACATTGGCGCAGGAACAATTTTCTGTAACTATGATGGCGTTAACAAACACAAAACCATTATAGGGAACGATGTTTTCGTCGGCTCAAACAGTGTATTGATTGCTCCAGTTAATCTAGCCAACAATACATTTATCGCTGCAGGTTCAGCCGTAAACTGCGATGTTCCTGTAGACCATCTCGCTGTAGGCCGAGCCAAACAAAAAAACTTACGGGGCTGGAAGCGGCCTGCTAAAAAGTAAAATAGTTTAAACATACGAGAATTAAAACCATGTGTGGAATAGTAGGGGCCATAGCGGAAAGAAATGTTTCAGGTATATTGCTTGAAGGCTTAAAACGGCTTGAGTACCGTGGTTATGATTCGGCAGGCCTTGCCATTATTAGCGGTGCAGACAGCAAGATTGTTAACGTCAAAGCTGTTGGTAAAGTTAATAAGTTGGTAGAAGCTGCAAAAAAATCTAAAGTTAGGGGTCAGTTGGGTATTGCCCACACGCGCTGGGCAACACATGGCAAAACTACGGTAGCCAATGCTCACCCACACACATCAGGCACAGACCTAGCTATTGTCCATAACGGCATCATAGAGAACTATGAGCCTCTTCGCGAAAAACTCATTAAAGCTGGATATGTCTTTAAAACTCAAACTGACACCGAGACTATTGCCCACCTTATCCATCATGAAAGGAAAAAGGGCAAGGTTGATTTGCTGAGTGCTGTTAAGAGAGCTGTAAAGAAACTGCATGGCGCTTATGGTCTTTGTGTAATAGATAAAGCCTTGCCAGATCATATCGTCGTCGCTAGATCAGGCAGCCCGCTGGTAATAGGTATTGGCATTGGCGAAAATTTTGTCGCTTCTGACCCGCTTGCTCTGGGCCAGGTTACAGACCGGTTTGTGTATCTGGAAGAAGGTGACATAGCGCAGATAGGTCGTGAGTCGTATGAAATATGGCATGGCGACAAGAAGGTTCTCCGTAAAATAACCACAATTCAAAGCAAGGCTAGTGATGCAGAGAAGGGCGAGTATAAGCACTTCATGCTCAAGGAAATTTACGAACAACCAAGAGTAATACAAGATACGCTGGATGGCAGAATCAGTGAAGCCAAGGTATTGGAGCAGGCCTTTGGTATTAAGGCCAAGGCAATCTTCGATAAGGTGAAAAATGTACAAATTGTTGCCTGTGGTACCAGCTTCCATGCTGGCCAAGTTGCAAAGTACTGGTTGGAGTCCGTAGCCAAACTGCCTTGCCAGATTGATATTGCCAGCGACTACCGTTACAGAGATATCATCGTTCAGCCGGGCACACTGTTTATTACAGTGTCGCAATCAGGGGAAACAGCCGATACCTTGGCGGCCTTGCGCTTTGCCAAGAAAAAGCCTTATGTAGCTAGCCTTGCAATTTGTAATGTTGCAACCAGCTCATTAGTAAGAGAATCTGATCTTTGTTTGCTTACCATGGCGGGACAGGAAATAGGTGTTGCTTCAACCAAAGCATTCACTACTCAGCTCACGGTTATGTTGATCCTATCAATCGTATTGGCAAGACGAACAGGGCTTAGTGTTAAGCAGGAGAGAAAGCTTGTTAAGGAACTTGCTAAGCTGCCAGGTCTGATTGAAAAGACATTGAAACTGAACAAAGAAATTAAAAAGATTTCCAAGCAATTCTCAGATAAAAACCATAGCTTGTTTTTGGGCCGGGGCATTCAATATCCTATTGCCAAAGAAGGCGCCTTAAAGCTCAAGGAAATATCCTATATTCATGCTGAAGCCTATCCTTCTGGTGAGCTGAAGCATGGCCCCCTAGCCTTGGTCGATGACCAAATGCCAGTAGTTGCCGTTGCTCCCAACGACGACCTTTTGGGAAAGCTTCAGGCGAATTTATCCACAGTAAGTGCTCGCGGCGGAAAGCTGTATGTTTTTGCTGATGAAAGCATCGGCTATAAAGGCGATAAGAGCTGTAAAGTAATCCATGTTCCTAATTGTCCTGATATTCTTGGCCCAGTAGTGTTTACTATTCCACTGCAGCTACTTTCTTATCATGTTGCGATCACCAAAGGTACTGATGTTGACCACCCAAGAAATCTGGCGAAATCAGTGACAGTGGAATAGGGCATAGCAGTGAGTTAATTGTGATTAAAAGCTAAATATAAATGATTTGTATTAAGACAGATATACCACAAGAGATTTGTGAAATTGATGATGAACTAAAGGCTATTTATCACAGCAAAGATACGGTTTGTATTTGGGCTTTTCAAACAAGAGAAGATAGAAATAATTTTATGGATGAAACTGTTGGGATGTTGAAGGCAGAAAGGGAACAACACTTTGACAATCACTATAAATAAAGCCGCCCAATACTTTTAATCGACATCGCACGGCATTCCACAACTTCTTCAAATATTCTTCAAGAGCACTTGGGATGTTTAGCGATGCCAGTTGCCAGAACATCAATAAGCATCACACCTCACGTTGTTTCAATCTCGGCCTTGTAAGCAGTAACATGTGCTATATCTGATTGGGCACTTTGTCGTTTATGAAAAAACTTGAATTAAAGTTTGTTGATTCTATTACCAAAGTTGGTAAGGCTGATTGGAACGACCTTAGTGGCATCGACAACCCCTTTACCCGCTATGAATTTTTGCACGCGCTTGAACAGGCAGGCTGCACAAGCGAAGCAACGGGTTGGAAGCCCCAGCATATTGCTCTTTACGCCGTAGAAGGTAATAACGTAGAAGGCAATAAAAAGACCCTTGAAGCAATAATGCCTCTCTATGAAAAAAATAATTCCTATGGCGAATATGTATTCGATTGGTCCTGGGCGAATGCTTACCAGAGCTATGGGTTCGACTATTATCCAAAATTTGTCAGCTCGGTTCCGTTCACGCCCAGTGTTGGGAGTCGTCTCTTTGTACGAGAGCAAGAAAACAGGCCCGAACTCACACAATTTATATACGATAAAGTGACAGAGAAGGCAGAGTCTATTGGTGCATCATCCTGGCATATCCTATTTCCTACACCTGCGGAGAACAAAGGTTTTGAGCAGGTAGGAATCTCATCGCGCATTGGCAGTCAGTTTCACTGGCACAATAAAGATTATGAAAACTTCGAGGGTTTTCTTAATACACTCAGTTCACGTAAGCGTAAATCGATTCGCAAAGAGCGGCAACGAGTAAAAGAACAAAACATTCACTTTAAAATAACCGAAGGCGCCGAGATTAGCGATCAGCAGTGGGATAACTTCATAAGGTTCTATGAAAACACCTATAGAGTGCGGGGTATGCAGGGCTATCTCAATGATCGCTTTTTTCAGACACTCTCCATCACCATGCCAGAACAGCTATTTATGATTACGGCTATGCAGGAAGATAGAGAGATTGCTGCAGCTCTATTCTTTAAAAATACGGACAAACTGTTTGGACGCTACTGGGGAAGTGCTCAGGATTATCAATATTTACACTTCGAGACCTGCTACTACCAGGGGCAGGAATACTGTATAGAGCAGGGCTTAAAGTCATTTGATTCCGGTGCTCAAGGGGAGCACAAGATCCAACGAGGTTTTGAACCTATTATTACTCATTCTAATCATTGGATAGCCAACGGGAGCTTCAAAGAGGCAATCAGCAAATTTCTGGATGAAGAGAAGGGGTATGTAGAAAACTATGTTCAGCAGGCAAGGAAATTACTGCCTTATAAGCAGAATTAATATGTGAGGGACTGGCGTGTTTATCTATTATATTATTTATTTCGCGCCGCCTGTTCTGCTTCCTGGCGGCGTGCGCCAGCTAGAATTCCGACCATGGCATAGTTTCCTTCATGACATGCGTATTCGTATACAGGCCCCTCAGTAGCGTGATAGCTCATCTCTGCGGTCCAGGGTTGGCTATAGAGATTAGAATCATCTACCGTGAACTGGTAAATAATTTCTGTATCTGAGTAACGGCTGAAACGCTCAATAAATCGGCCGTCTTCTGAAATAGGAATCAAGCTCCGTGACATCTGTAATGGATTTACATTAACGGTTTCAACAATCAGAGTGCCTTCCTCATACCACCCACGTGAATCACCAAACCAAGGCTTATGAGCAGCAGGGCGTAAGTTTGCTCTTGCTTCCTCTGCTGAATTGAAAAGGGGAATGATGCGAGCATCGTGTGCCATTTCCACACTGATCATAAAATAATCGTTGGTTTGTACAAATTGATAGGTATTGTTGTAAAGGGTTCCCATCATGCCAGGGCCAGCGGTATTACCAAAGCCAATAAGGCAGCGCTCTTCGAGCGGTAGCGCTTCAGGGCCGCTAGCATCACCTACGCCGGTAAGGTAGCGTGCACTAAAGCTGGCCTGTTGCAGCTCCGCTTTTGAGGCCTCTAAGTGCGGAATCTGACCACTTGGCGGGTCGATGATAAGCGAAGTGCGGAATTCACCTTTCACTCGTGCCAGGGTTGAGCCGGGATCTATCCAAAAGCGGTTATAAGCACGAAGACCAAAATCGTAGCTTCCGGCTGGTGGTGCACCGGTTTCGGGGTCTATGGCAGGGCCGGATGCGATACTTTCGGCGGATATTCCGGCTATGCTCATTCTGGATACTATTGCCGTGGCAGTTTCCTTAGAAACCACTAGGTCTTCTACTCCTTGTGGCCTGCTCAAACCTGTTCTGGAGGCGTTTGTCCAGATACCGTTTAATTCCGGTTTCTGTAGGTTTTGAGCGGTGCTAAGTGGTGAAAACAAAATCAGGGACAGGCACAGCAATGCAGCGTTTATAGCCACTTTGTCCGGTTTTAACACGGTTGATCTCCTACATCATTTCTGCTGTCAAAACGAAGAGACAGACATTGATACAACAGTACGAGCAATTCTGCATAATAGAGCAACAGCTTCACTGGGGCAAAATATCCCATCTCGCCTTTTATTTAAATTATCGTTCTAAATTGAAGGATGTTTATTTTATTATAGTTGTGTTGTTCTTCTGTATTTTTGAATAGTAAAAGAGGCAGCTATATTTAATTTAAAAATAGGCCCCTGTGTTTATTATTTTTCAACTTTTTTCCAAACTAATAACTGGTTGTTTGCGGGCATAGATTTATCTTCGATAAAAGACAAGCCGGCTTTTTCAGCTAGGCTGTTAACCCACTCAAAATCCCGGATACCACTTTCCGGGCCTCTGCTTTTTAGCCATTGGTCAAAACCAGCATTGCTTGGCGTGGTATATTCACCGCCGTATTTGAACGGCCCATAGACCAATAACTTACCTTGGGGTTGAAGGTACGCTCCTACACCGGCAAAGAAGTTTTCGACTGACGACATTGACATAATATGCAGGCTGTTTGCGCTAAATATAGCGGTTGGGTCTTGGCACCCCCAAGGCATGTCATTTACATCCAGGGGAATGGCCTCGGGCAAATTAACGAGTTGGGCAGCCTTTATGCGTAGATTAAGCGTATCGATATTGGCGGCGATATCGGATGATTGCCAGTACAACCCTGATAAACCCTCTGTAAAGAATACAGCATGCTGGCCTGTGCCACCCCCAATTTCCAATATACGATCAGAGCTGTGCAAATGCCTCTTAAGAATTTCGAGAATTGCATGTTTATTATTCTCGCTGGCCTGGCTGAAGGGTAAAAATTGTTCCATTTAAAGCACACGGTTCTATTTTCTAGTGGATAGCACTCCAGTCTATAGAGTCTCTGAAAGATACAGCGCTACTGTGGATCACGTAAAAATACAGGCTGAGAAGGCGTGGAGTCTTCTTCACTGTATCGATATCCCTCTACATCAAAAAGCTTAAGTTTATCGGGATTCTTAATTTTATTTTGAATGATGTAGGCAGCCATGTAGCCCCTAGCCTTCTTGGCAAAGAAACTAATAATGCGATATTTACCTTTGGATAAGTCTTTAAATACTGGAGATATAACTTCCGCATTTAATTGAGAAGGCTTGATGGCACTGAAATATTCTTTGGACGCTAGATTAACGAGAACGGGCTTTTTTTCTTTCTCGAATAAATTATTTAAGTTTTGTGTCAACGTATTATTCCAAAATTCGTACAAGTTGTTGCCTTTCTTATTTTTAAATTTTGAGCCCATTTCAAGCCGATAGGGCTGTATTAAGTCCAGAGGTCGAAGTAGACCATAAAGGCCGGAAAGAATACGCAAATGTTTCTGCGCAAAATTTAAATCGGCAGTTGAGAACTTCTCTGCCTCTAAGCCGATATAAACATCACCCTTAAAAGCAAAAACTGCTTGTTTGGCATTGTTAAGATCAAAGGGCGTGTTCCAATTGGCATAGCGTTGATAATTGAGTTCTCCAAGCTTACTACTGATGTGCATTAGCTCTGAGAAATCTTCCGGTGTTAATTTTTTTAATTGGCTTACAAGTTGTGTGGATTCTTTCAAATATTCCGGCTCGGTGAACTTTCGAGTGCCAGCCTTAGAATCAAAATCTAGAGATTTAGCGGGAGATATTACAATTAACATGATTAGATTACTCTTGGATTACTTTCAATAGTGCCTTGTCTTGGCTTTATTCCTGGTCTTCAAATTCAAGCCACCACTCCAGAGGAGTTGTTCCGTCTTCCGGATCGTAGACATTGCCATAGTACCAAACTGTATCTGGATAATCTTTGCAGGCCGTTGCTAATAACTCCTCTATGGTTTGAAAGCCGATAGAAAAATGTATGCTGTAAACCAGTGCCCGATCAGTTTGTCGATCTAGGCTGCCCCCCAATTTTTCTACTTTAGCGGTTAAATTTTCTGCCAGCACATCTAGCTGATGCAGTCGAAAAACCCGAATAGAGAGATTTCCGCTACGCCGTATTAATTCATATTCTGCAGAGGAGGGGTTAATAACCTTAAGTTTATCCCCTGCCGCCAAATTTCGGGTCAGTAGAGGAGAGTGGACCAACCGCACTTCATCTTCGCTATCTTCAACTAGCTCTACCTCCAGGCTTTCAAACACCGGCTCCCCCTCCGGATTGATACCAGCAAGAAAAGGAAGCTCGAGTCTATCGGCTGAACTGTTGGGCTGGGAGTTATTAGGAGGGTTCACTAATTGTCACCTTGATAGTCATGTGGATGAATCGGGGTTTAATAGGTAAGCTGACTAGCTAATAGGGCTAGTTACTTCCTGGTACGGATAACAATGATAGTGCGCCTACAGCGAATTGCTACTTTTTTAATTCGGTTTCGCCTGCTGATTTTTGTTTTAGCAGGGGCTTCTTTAGTCATGCTCATGCTGAGTATTTTAGAGAATCCCTGGCTACAAGGAGATGCACTGTTAATCCCTTCTATTCTTAGTCTTTGCTGGGCTCTGATGCTTTATAGTGTCAGCGAACTGTTTGTAGAGGTACCCCCCATTCCAACCAAGGAAGGTGGGTTTTGGTCTCGATTTCTTATCCGTATAAAAAGAGCATTGCGGTGGTTAATTGGTTTCTTGGCCATAGCGACAGCGGGGGCGCTGTTGGCTCTTAGCTACCAGCTGTTAAGAACTTGGCTATAGGGAGCTTAGGCTAAAATGTCTGATTATAGCTAGTATGCAATAATGTACAGCCCGGCCATTGGTTATGGCAGATGACTGCAAAAATAAATTAATAGTTAAATTAATGACGCAGAAGTATCACATGATAAAAATTTCGCATCTGATAGATACTCTTTCAGATTATATAGGGCGTACTTTTTCCTGGCTGGCATTGACAATGGTGTTGGTCATGGCAGTGATAGTGCTGTTGCGCTACATTTTTCAGCTTGGCTCCATAGCACTCCAGGAATCAGTAATGTATATCAATGCTCTGATCTTTATGTTTGGAGCCGGCTATACCCTCAAAGAACAAGGCCATGTTCGTGTTGATATATTCTACAGTCGCCTTCAGGAAAAACATCGCGCCTGGATCGATCTGCTAGGCACGCTTCTGTTTCTGATTCCTTCGGTGTTGTTTGTCATTTGGATAAGCTGGGACTATGTGGCGATATCCTGGCGCATAAAAGAAAGTTCTGCAGAATCCAGTGGCTTGGCCTTCGTTTATTTATTGAAGTCCGTAATCCTTGTTTTGCCAGGCCTTCTCCTGCTGCAAGGTATAGCTGAAGCCATTAAAGCACTGTCCATAATCAGGCGGCGTAAACCTTGATGTTGGAACTCATGCCTATTTTATTTTTTCTGGTAGTTTGTCTGCTGTTAATGCTGGGCTATCCAGTTGCCCTGACATTGACTGGAGTATCTCTGGCATTTGCTGGTTTGGGTTCATTGATTGGCGTTTTTGATGCGACCTATGTCTCCCTAATACCAAACCGAATTTATGGTTTATTGGTTAATCAGAACCTCTTTGCTGTCCCGTTGTTTGTATTTATGGGAACTATGCTTGAGCGTAGCCGTATAGCAGAGGACCTATTAAAAAATATGGCGATTATATTCGGCAGTCTTCCAGGCGGGCTGGGTATTTCAGTAGTTATTGTGGGCATGTTATTGGCAGCGAGCACCGGCATTGTTGGTGCAACCGTGGTTACAATGGGCATACTCTCCTTGCCGACAATGATGAAAGCAGGCTATCGGCCCTCTCTTGCCTGCGGTACTTTATGTGCGACAGGCACGCTCGGGCAAATAATACCCCCTTCTATATGCCTGGTTCTTCTTGGCGAAGTTATTTCCAATGCTTATCAGCAGTCACAATTAGATGCAGGGGTTTTCGCGCCAGACTTTGCCTCTATTGGAGACTTGTTTGCTGGCGCTATTGTCCCCGGGCTGCTGTTAGTGCTTTTCTATATGGCGTATATATTTATCACGGCCATATTAAAGCCTGAGTCAGCACCTGCTATGGAACAACAAGGACGTGAGCAAGCCGATAGTAAAATCATGACAGCACTGCTAATAGGACTTTTACCGCCAGTGCTATTAATGGTAGCGGTGCTAGGCTCTATTCTGTTTGGCATAGCGACACCCACAGAAGCTGCCAGTGTCGGTGCCGTTGGCGCTATGTTGCTGGCATTATTTAAAAGAGGTATGAGTTTTTCAATTCTGCAATCAGTTAGCATTGAAACAATGCGTGTGACCTCGATGGTGTATTTGATTCTGGTAGGCGCAACAATTTTTTCATCAGTATTTCGAGGGTTTGGTGGTGATGAGTTGATAGAAGAACTATTGATCAATTTGCCTGGCGGTGTAGTGAGCGCAACACTTGTTGTTATGCTGTTAATTTTTATTCTTGGCTTTATCCTCGATTTTATTGAAATTACATTTATGGTGGTGCCCTTAGTAGGGCCCATATTGTTAGCGATGGGCTTAGATCCCATATGGCTGGGTGTGATGATTGCGGTAAACCTGCAAACCTCTTTTTTAACGCCGCCATTTGGTTTTTCGCTATTTTATTTACGTAGCGTTGCTCCTAAAGAAATTAATACCGGTGATATTTATCGAGGTGTTATTCCTTTTGTCATGATGCAACTAGCACTTATGGTATTACTTGCCTTGAAGCCATCGCTAGTAACATGGTTGCCCTCTGTACTGTAAAGGTTTGTAAATAAAAATAAGCGGCACAGGATAAAGCTGTAATTAAAGGAGCTGGCATGAATACATCTGCGCTTGAAGAAATAGGCCCTGTTGGCGAATTAGCCTTGCAAACATTAGCAATGCCAAGAGACACTAATGCCAATGGGGATATTTTTGGTGGCTGGCTAGTTTCGCAAATGGATTTGGCCGCTAGTATTGCTAGTAAGGAAGTTACCTGCGGTCGGTGCGCCACTGTAGCCATACAGAACGTACAGTTTATTAGTCCGGTGAAGGTGGGCGCTACAGTCAGCTGTTATACTGAGGTTATTAAAACTGGACGAACGTCAGTGCAAATTAATGTTGAGGTGTGGTCTTCAATATGTAGTGCCGAAGAGCGCCCAGGGAAAGTTTCTGAAGGTTTATTTGTATTTGTTGCAATAGATGATGAGGGCAAACCGAGGCTCATTCCCGTATAAAGGCAATACTCGTCATTGACTAATTGGCAACTTGCGGGCTTCAACATAAGCTTCTTCTGCGATGTTGTGATAGTTTTCAACACCCTCCTGGAAGCTTTTATAAGACTCATAAATACGGCGTGTTGCCTCATCCGACTCCGCTAATTCATTAACTACCTGTTCTGATATCTGGCGCAGTTTGATAAGAACATCGTCAGGCAATTTTCTTAATTCGACACCGTGCTCTTCTACCAGCACTCGAAGTGCTTCATTGTTTCGTGCTGTTAATTCATCCAGCAGCAACTGATTCATTACTTCAGTGCCAGCCTTTAGTATTTCCTGAAGGTCCTGTGGCAGAGCTTCAAAAGCACTCTTATTAAAAAGGGTTTCTAATGTTGATCCAGGCTCGTGCCAGCCGGGGTAATAGTAATAGTCAGCAACGGTATGATATCCAGCGGCCATATCATTAAATGGACTGACAAACTCGGTGGCATCTAATGCGCCGGTTTGCATCGCCGTAAATACTTCACTTACCTGCATGGTCACCGGCGTGCCACCTGCGCGACTAAAAACTTCACCGCCAAGTCCAGGAATTCGCATCTTCAAACCCTGTAAGTCTTCGAGTGAGTTAATTTCTTTGTTAAACCAGCCAAACATCTGTGTGCCGGAATTGCCACCACGCATTGGTATTAAATTAAAAGGAGCATAAATTTCTTGCCATAGTTCATTGCCGCCACCATGACTAAGCCAGGCATTCATTTCAGTGCCCGTTAGCCCAAATGGAATGGTAGAAAAGAAGGGGGTGCCTGCTATCTTTCCCTGCCAATAGTAGGCCCCTGTGTGACCAATTTCTGCCACTCCCTGTGATACAGCATCGAAGACTTCAAGCCCGCCGACTAACTCATTGGCACCGAAAACTTTGATTTGCATTCGGCCATTACTCATTTTTTCGACGATGTCTGCGAAATGCTCTGGTGAAGTACCTAGTGCAGGTAAGTTCTTTGGCCAGGAGGTAATTAATTTCCACCGGTAAACAGTTTGCTCGCTATGAGCCGTAGCATCTTGCGTAGCAGTATTGGTGGATTGAGGCTCTTCGCCGCAGGCAACGAATAAAGAGAATAGAAAAATCAGGAATAGATTTTTAATTGCTATATTAAATTTTCTCTTTGTTTCCATGGTTTCAATTTTCCGTTGCTTCAATGTCTTGATTCCGGCGCGTTATTTATTTCTCTATTCTCTACGCCATTATTTCAAGCTTGGCATAGGACAATACCAGCCATTTGCTACCGACGTTATCGAAGTTTACTTGTACGCGCGCATTCGCGCCTTGGCCCTCATAGTTAAGCACAACACCTTCGCCGAACTTCCCGTGTACGACTCTCTGCCCCAAAGATAATTCAGTTTCAGGTACTTCTATGTTGCCATTGAGTTTGCTGCTAGCTTTGTTTCCGATTCGGGTATTTCCGAAAGAAGGGCGGCTGACAGCAGACTTCATGCGAATCTCATCGACTAACTCGGAGGGGACTTCATTAATGAAGCGTGAAGGGCGACAAAGGTTCACATCACCGTGAAGCCGCCTTGATTCGGCATAACTTAGATATAGCTTTGACTTGGCTCTGGTCATGCCGACATAGCAGAGGCGTCTTTCTTCTTCAAGACCGGCAATATTGTCCATAGACATTTTGTGAGGAAATAGCCCTTCTTCCATGCCCGCAAGAAAAACCAACTGAAACTCCAAGCCTTTTGCCGAGTGCAGTGTCATTAGTTGCACCGCATCATCGGATTCGTCAGCCTGCGTTTCGCCCGCGTCCAGAGCGGCTTGGTCAAGAAATGCGGACAGAAAAGTATTAGATTTGAGATCAAAATCTTCATCGGTTATTTCTGGATCATCAAAACTACGGGCGGCGGTGACCAGCTCTTCAAGGTTCTCGATTCTTGCGCGAGCCTTTTCTCCGCCTTCCTTCTCATGGTGTTGAATGAGCCCGGTGTGAGTAATAATATATTCGGCTTTTTCTGCCAGCTCTAATGTTTCACAGGCCTTATACAAGTTGTCGATTAACTCTAAAAATGCCAGCACGGCATTTGAGGCGCGCGAGGTCATCAGAGATTCATTTACACATTTTGTGCAGGCCTGCCATAGTGAGCAGTTTTCAGTTCTGGCTAAGTTGCGTATCTGCTCAATGGTACGACCACCGATGCCCCTGGTTGGAACATTAATTATCCGCTCTACGGCTGTATCGTCGTCCCTGTTGACGACGAGGCGCAAATAGGCCAGCGCATTTTTGATCTCGAGGCGTTCATAGAAGCGATGACCGCCATAGATGCGATAGGGCATACCCATTCTTAGCAGAGCATCTTCAAGCTCTCTGGATTGCGCGTTAGAGCGATAGAGTATGGCTGCGTCGGAACGCCTATTGCCATTGTTGAACCAATCCTGGACGCGATCCACAATGAAACGGGCTTCATCCTGTTCGTTAAAAGCTTCATACAAGCTGATTTGTTCACCCTCTCCGCCTTCGGTCCAAAGGTTCTTACCCAACCTGTTTCGATTATTAGAAATAAGTTTGTTGGCTGCTTCCAATATTGTCGAGGTAGAACGATAGTTCTGCTCCAGCCGAACGGTTTCGGCATCGCTGAAGTCCACGTTGAATTGTTGAATATTCTCGATTTTGGCACCGCGCCAGCCGTAAATAGATTGATCGTCATCACCGACAACCATGAGTTGATTCTCTGTGCCGGCCAAAACTCTTAGCCATGCATACTGGATGGTGTTGGTGTCTTGAAACTCATCAACCAGAATATGCTTGAAGCGCCTTTGGTAGTGTTGGAGTATCTGTGGGTTTTTAAGCCAAAGCTCATGTGCTCTGAGCAGGATCTCGCCAAAATCTATCATACCCCCGCGGTCGCAGGCTTCTTCGTAAGCCTTGTACACCTTGAGCATGGTCTTGGTGTAATCATCTTCGAAATGGTCAATATTGGCCGAGCGTAAACCCTCATCTTTCTGGGAATTGATATACCACTGGCATTGCTTTGCTGGCCACTTGTCCTCATCGATTTGTAGGGAGCGATTGATTCGCTTAATCAGGCGCAGTTGATCATCGCTATCGAGTATCTGAAAGTCTTCCGCCAAGCCTGCTTCCTGCCAATGAGAGCGCAGCAGTCGATGAGCCAAGCCATGGAATGTTCCCACCCACATCCCCGCGAAAGAATGCCCCATCAAGGATTCGATGCGGCCCCGCATCTCGCGAGCGGCTTTGTTGGTAAAAGTCACGGCGAGTATCGCGAAGGGAGAGGCTTGTTCCGCTTCTAGAAGCCAGGCGATACGATGTACCAGCACGCGAGTCTTACCGCTGCCAGCTCCGGCCAGCACTAGAAGATGCTGGGCAGGGTTGGCTACGGCGTTGCGTTGCTCATCATTGAGAGAATCTAATATGTGGGAGACATCCATGGCGCGCTATTCTACCAAAATGTGAATTAGATTCTCGGCTTTATCTGCTTAATGTCGCTTTAATATAGGCTTAGATATAGCTGAGGAATATACCGATAAAAATAATCGCACCTACCCAATTATTATTTAGAAATGCATTGAAGCAAGGGCCGGGCAAACGGTCTCGAATCAAAAACTGTTGATAAACCAATAAGCCGCTAGCAATGAATAGTGACAAGAAATATGGCCCACCCAATTCAAATTGCCGGCCGGCAAAGACCATTGCCAAAATAAACATAAGCTGTAAAAAGCCAATAATTATCTTGTCGGCATCGCCAAATAGAATGGCAGTAGATTTGACTCCAATTTCGATATCAAATTCACGATCAACCATTGCATACTGGGTGTCGTAGGCGACGGTCCAGAGACAGTTTGCAACAAATAGTAAATAGGCGGACTGTGGAACCTCTCCAGTGGCAGCGGAAAAAGCCATCAATATTCCCCAGGAAAATGCGATGCCTAACACTAACTGCGGCAAATTGGTGAAGCGCTTCATGAAAGGATAGGCAGCAACTAGAGCAACCGCAGCAAAAGAAAGCATGATGGTTTGCTTGTTAGTTAATAGGACTAAACCAAAACTAATTAATGAAAGTACGGTGAAACAAATGATGGCATCTTTTCGCGTCAGCACGCCCGTAACAAGAGGCCGCTTTTTTGTGCGGCCAACATGGCTATCAATTTTGTGATCAGCGAAGTCATTAACACAGCAGCCAGCCGAGCGCATCAGAGTCGTTCCCAGGACAAAAATAAGAAAGAGTGAAAGCCTTGGGAAGCCTTCTTCCGCGATCCATAGTGCACCAATAGTTGGCCATAGCAATAGGTAGATACCAATCGGTTTGTTGGCGCGGGTCAATTCGACAAGAGCAGGCAGCTTCGCACAGAGCTCCGGAAATCGAGACTTGAACTGAGTGACTATTTTAGAGAGTAATTGTTTGACAGAGTCCATATGGGAGAAATGCGGTGAAGCCTCTATTTAAGCTGCAGAGTGTGGCGCTAGCATAAAAGACTTTCAACAAAGAGTAAAAAGTGATTACCTTAGATGTGGCCTTAAACATCAAGTTTAGAACAAATATGAATTAAACATTGGCATAGTGAACATTGTCTCCGAGCCAGCGTTGTATTAATGGGTCAATAATCTCAGGGTATTTCTCAAGAACTATTTCTGATGCCTCGCGTACTTCATCTAGTAGGTCAGCATCGCGACTGATATCAGCTATCTTAAAGCTCATTAATCCAGTTTGCTGTGTACCCAATACCTGCCCTGGCCCTCTCAATTCCAGGTCCTTCTCTGCGATGTAGAACCCATCATTACTCTCGCGCATTACTGATAAGCGCTGCTTGCCGGCTTTCGACAGGGGTGTTTGATAGAGCAAGATACAGTGGCTATGCGCCGACCCACGGCCAACGCGCCCGCGTAGCTGGTGCAGCTGCGCCAGGCCCAGGCGCTCGGGGTTTTCAATAACCATGAGACTGGCGTTGGGAACGTCAACACCGACTTCGATTACCGTTGTTGCCACTAGTAATTGTAGGCTGCCGTCTTTAAACCGCTGCATGGCTTCGGCTTTCTCTGCAGGTTTCATGCGGCCATGGAGGAGCCCAATCTTTACAGTTGGCAGCTGCGTTGCTAATTGTTCAGCGGTGACTTCGGCAGCTTGACACTGCAGTGCTTCGGATTCTTCAATGAGTGTACAAACCCAATAAACTTGGTTGTTTGTATTACAAGCTTGCTCTATCCGCTCTATCACCTGCGAGCGTCGGTCGCTTGAGATTATAGCGGTATTGACAGGGATGCGACCTGGAGGCAGTTCATCAATAATTGAATTGTCGAGATCAGCATAAGCACTCATTGCCAGTGTTCGTGGAATAGGAGTCGCCGTCATTACTAATTGATGTGGATTTAGCTGGCCTCGGCTGGCTTTCTCCCTAAGAGCGAGCCGTTGATGAACACCGAAGCGATGTTGTTCATCGATAATGATTAAGCCAAGTTTGTTGTATATAACCTCATTCTGAAACAAGGCATGGGTGCCAATCAGTAACTGGCATTCGCCATTGGCAACAGAGCTGAGTTGCTGCTCCCTGGCCTTGCCTTTTGTCTTGCCGCTGAGCCAGCCGACCTGCACCCCCAAAGCTTCGAACCATTGGCAAAAATTGCTGAAGTGTTGTTCGGCTAGCAATTCTGTCGGAGCCATTAAGGCAACCTGATAGCCGCCTGCAATGGCCTGCAATGCAGACAGTGCGGCTACTACTGTTTTTCCTGACCCCACATCACCTTGAAGCAATCTAAGCATAGGGCAGGCTCCGGATAGGTCGTTGACGATTTCCGCATACGCGCGCTGCTGCCCATTGGTCAGTATGAAGGGCAATTGTTTGAGAAACTCTTGAACAAGCTTGGGTGAGGGGTTAAGGCGTGGCGCTGCCTGTTGCTCAGAATTTGTTTTAAATCTTCGCATGCACAAACGATGTGCTAATAATTCTTCAAAGGCCAGCCGGTGCTGACCGGGGCTCTTTCCTTCGCTTAACCAGGTTAACGGTGCCTCGATGGGTGGTCGATGAATGAGCTTTATTGCATCAACCAAAGGGTGTAAGCCAAACTGACCAATGAGCTTTTCCGGTAAAATATCGTGTAGGGTAGATAGTGTCGGTGTGTCGGCAGAGCTTGGTTCCAGGTAGGCAAGTGCCTGGTTCGCTATATTGCGCAGTCGTGCCTGACCCAGTCCCTCGGTAGTGGGGTAAATGGAAGTGAGACAATCGTCGAGGCTAAGCTCTTCCTTATCATCTACTACCCTGTATTCGGGATGAAATATTTCCAACCCTGATCTGCCGCGCCGCACTTCGCCATAGCAGCGGATCTGACTTCCGGCTTTCAGTGCGTTCTTTTGGGCATTGCTGAAGTGGAAAAAGCGAAGAGCAATAAAGCCACTATTATCCTTCAGCGTACACTTTAGGCTGCGGCGCCGACCAAATTGTATTTCAGTAGCAAGAACCTCTCCCTGTATTTGCGCTGTTTCACTTACGTTCACTGAACCGATAGGTGTTATTCGAGTTCTGTCCTCATAGCGAAGAGGAAGATGGAATAGCAGATCCTGTAGGTTGTGGATGCCAATGGTATTTAGTTTTTTTTCGAGCGCAGAGCCGACACCTTTCAGGGAGGTGACAGGAATTTGATCTAGCTGTAAACCAACAGTAGTCACAAACTAATGGGGCCTGGTTCCAGTAATGAGGAATATGGGTTTTGAGAGGCAGAGTGGTTGGTTAAGCAGCATACTGGTGACCCCCGCTAACAGTGAGATCCCAAGTATATGTGTTTTTATACAGTACTGCTAGACCGCTATGATAGCGTCCACTTCAATTGCAGCCCCTTTGGGCAGTGCGCCAACCTGCACCGTAGCGCGAGCAGGGAAGGGCTCGGAGAAATACCCGGCCATGATCTCATTTACCTTGGTAAAGTCCGTGAGATCAGTCAGGTATATAGTGAGTTTGGCAGTACTCTGCAAGCTGCCGCCCGCGGCCTGGGCTACGGCAATTAAATTCTTGAAAACTTGATGCGTTTGGGCCGTTATATCACTCGCCACTAACTCCATGGTTTCGGGATCCAGTGGAATTTGCCCGGAAAGAAATACGATCGAGCCTACTTTGATGGCCTGAGAATAAGGGCCGATAGCTGCAGGTGCTGAAGTAGAATGAATTTGTTCCAATTTTGTCATGGCGGAAAAGCCCGTAGAGAAATGAGTTTTAGTTGCTGCCGATAGTGCTTTGAATTGTTTTTCGAACTTTGCGACTTTTAACACGGGTCACTTTTGCAACGGGCTTAATCAGTCGAATTCGTTTCATTACTCGGGCCAGATGTACACGATTGCGTACATTTAGAGATAATCTAACAATACTGAATCGGTGGTCTCTTTCTACGGTTGAAATCTTTTCAATATTTGCTTCTGTGCCAGTTATGGTGGTGGCCAGGGTAGCAATAATCCCACGCTGGTTCTCAAGCTCTACGCGCAGCTCTACAGAGAACTCGCCCTCTACGTTTGGATCCCAACGTACCGAGAGACATTTTTCAGGATTTTCCCGTATGTCCGCAATGTTATTGCAATCATCAGTGTGAATTACCATACCGCGGCCAGAGCTAATATGGCCAATAATAGGATCCCCAGGAATTGGGCAGCAACACTTGGCATAGTTCATCACCATGCCTTCTGAACCACGTATATCGAGTGAACTTTGTTTGTACGATTCCTCTTGTACGTCATCTGTTTCGCCATCACTCTTGGCGGTAAGTCGTTGTGCGATCATATAGGACATGCGATTGCCCAGGCCAATTTCCTCTAGCAACTGATCCAGTGATTTTAGCTTTGTCTGTTGCAAAACATTGTCGATATTTTCTTGAGAAATATTATCTAGCTGAGTACCAAAACCAGCCAGAGCCTTGTTAAGAAGGCGCTTACCCAGAGCAACCGATTCAGAATGTTTCTGATTTTTCAGACTGTGACGAATATTACTGCGGGCTTTGCCAGTAGTGATAAAACTTAACCAAGCCGGGTTTGGCTGCGTGCCAGGTGCGGTAATAATTTCTACTGTCTGGCCACTTTGCAAGGGTTCACTTAATGGCGCGAGGCGGCGGCTAATCCGACAGGCTACGCAGGCATTTCCTACATCTGTGTGAATAGCATAAGCGAAATCTACAGCCGTGGACCCGGCAGGTAGTTCGAAAATGGCACCCTTCGGTGTAAAAACATAAATTTCATCAGGGAACAGGTCGATCTTAACGTTCTCAATAAATTCCAGTGAATTACCCGCATTTTTCTGCATGTCTAACAGGCCATTCACCCATTCACGGGCACGCAAATGTGGATTACTGGGAAGGCCATCACTGGATTTGTAGAGCCAATGCGCGGCGATGCCATTGTTCGCCATGGCTTCCATTTCTTCAGTACGAATCTGAATTTCGATAGGAACCCCGTGCATGCCGAAGAGAGTAGTGTGTAGGGATTGATAGCCATTGGCCTTGGGAATGGCAATATAGTCTTTGAAGCGACCAGGCACTGGCTTGTAGAGACTATGTACAGCCCCAAGAACACGGTAACAAGTGTCAGCGCGATCAACCACAATGCGGAATGCATACACGTCCATAATTTCTGAAAACGATTTGCGTTTGCTGCGCATTTTTTCATAAATGCTGTACAGGTGCTTTTCACGACCTACGCATTTACCAGACAGGCCCTCTCGCTCCAGGCAGGCCTCAAGTGACGTTTCAATTTTAGAAAGAATCTCTTTCCGGTTGCCACGAACCCGCTTAACCGCAGCACTGATACGTTGTGCGCGCATAGGGTAGAGTGCCTTGAAGCCAAGCTCTTCAAACTCGACTCGCACACTATTCATGCCAAGGCGATTGGCTATAGGAGCATATATATCCAGGGTTTCTCGAGCGATTCGCCGTCTTTTGTCGGGGGTGAGCACATTCAGCGTGCGCATATTATGTAAGCGGTCGGCGATCTTAACGAGGATAACTCGTAAGTCTTTGGCCATGGCCATGGCCATTTTTTGAAAATTTTCAGCCTGGGCTTCGGCGCGACTGCTAAAGGCAATTTTGTTGAGCTTACTAACACCGTCTACCAAGTCAGCAACAGAAACGCCAAACTGGTTTTTGATTGCCGTTTTAGTAATGCCGGTATCTTCAATTACGTCGTGTAACATGGCGGCCATCAAGCTTTGATGGTCCATGTGCATTTCGCTGAGAATGCCAGCAACGGCAAGCGGGTGTGTTACATAGGGGGCGCCACTGCGTCGGAACTGGCCCTCATGGGCTTGTTCCGCGTAGAAATAGGCGCGACGAACATTGTTGACCTGATCTTTACCGAGATAGCTGGTTAGGTCAGAGGCCAGAGAGTCGATAGTGTCTATTGCTGGGACCTGCAAGACTCGACTCCTTAATAATTAAGCTTCCGCAGTTGGGGGTTCTTTGCTTTCTTCCTGCTGCTCTGTGGGTTGCTCTTCACTTGCAGCAGCTTCAGCGCTTGTTTCGTCAGCTGTTTCTGTTGCAATTTCTTCAAGCTCAACACTAGGAGGCTTAGCGACAAGAATGCTGGCATCCACCAAACCTTCAGCAATTTCGCGCAGGGCGAGAACGGTAGGCTTGTCGTTGTCCACTGATACAAGCGCGTCTTTGCCGCCCGTCTGGATTTCCCGGGAGCGTTTGCTGGATACCATTACCAGCTCAAAGCGGTTATCTACGTTTTCCAAACAATCTTCTACAGTGATTCTAGCCATACCAAACCCTTAATAATCTACTAGTTTTATGGTGCCAAAGTGCCTAAATACAAGCTATGCAAGGCAAGACGGCAGCAGCTCCCAAGAGCATAATTAACGCGGATCGAGGATTTTACTGAATTCCGGGCCAGAATGCATACTATTCTTGGTTGGCAAGGCGCAAGAGGGCTGATTAATTACCTTGGGTGAGGTTGGCTAGCAGTGTTGCCTGATTGTTTTCTTGGTTTTTTACAGTAAGCCGGCGTGATCGAAGTATGGCAGAAAGGTCGTCCAAAGCGACCTCGAAGTCTTCGTTTACCACCACAAAGTCGGCTTCTCCTACATGTGAAATTTCAGCAACAGCTTGTTTCATGCGCTTTTCGATGGTCTCTGCATCGTCCTGACCACGATGATGCAAGCGGGTTTTGAGTGATTCCAGAGACGGTGGAAGGATAAATATTGAGCACGCCGTGGGGTCTAGATTGCGTACTTGAGCGGCACCCTGCCAGTCTATTTCTAGGATTACATCGAAACCGGCCTGTAATTGCTCGTTTATCCACAGTTGTGATGTGCCATAGTGATTTCCGTACACCTGGGCACTTTCGAAGAAATTACCAGCCTGCAGCATTGTCATAAATTCTGCTTCATCGATGAAATGATAATTAACCCCGTCTTCTTCGCCAGAACGCTGTGTACGTGTGGTGTGGGATACAGAAACACGCAATTGCGGCTCTCTTTCAACCAGGGCTTTAACTAGGCTGGTTTTACCAGCACCAGAAGGTGCGGTCACGATGATAAGCGTGCCTTTAGCCATGCTGTCTGCTCCTTGTAATTTTTTTCCGGACATCTAATTATTCGATATTCTGAATCTGCTCACGCATTTGCTCGATTAACACTTTTAATTCCACGGCACTCAATGTTGTCTCGACTACAATGGACTTTGAAGACAGTGTGTTTGCTTCTCGATTTAGCTCTTGCATAAGAAAATCAAGGCGGCGACCTTTCTGGCCTTTTGCTTTTAGCACACGCTCTACTTCGTTGAGATGAGAATTTAGGCGGTCCAATTCTTCCTCTACATCCGCTTTTTGTGCGAGCAATGACACCTCTTGCTCCAGGCGTGTTGTTTCTAAGTCTACTTGCAGATCCTCTACTTTATCGAGGATGGACTGTTTTTGTTTTGCCAGTATCTCCGGCATTTTTTCACGCACAGAGCTTACAATTTCACGAATAGAGCTGATTCGTTGCGCGATGAAGCCCTGTAGTTCTTTGCCCTCCCTTTCTCTTGTTGCAACCAGGTCATCCAATGCATTAATAAATAGTGCGAGGGCTTGCTTTTCGATGGCTCTTTTATCGAAATCCTGCTCTTCGATCACGCCGGGCCAGCGTAGTATCTCCATATTGCCTAAGCTGGAAGAAGTGCCAGTAATTTGCTCGATCTCAATATTTGCTTGTATGAGTTGTCGAATAAGCGTTTTGTTCAAATTGATTTCTGAAGAAACGTTTGCCTCTGATTGAATCCGTAGCTGGCATTCAACCTTACCCCGTGTAAGCTTTTTTCTAACGGCTTCGCGAATAGCATTTTCCAGAGAGCGAAAGGACTCTGGCAAGCGCACATTTGTTTCCAGGTAACGATGGTTAACTGATCGAATTTCCCAGGTTAACACGCCCCATTCCTGCTCTAACTGCTGCCTGGAGAAGGCCGTCATACTCAAAGTCATAATTCATTTTCCAAATTCTGGGATAAAACCCGAGGCGAGCATTTTAACCCAATCGAGCAGTAATCATAGTGCACTTTGCGGACTGATATTTTACGCTTACCGTTGCTCGCTATACGAATCAATATCAAGCATAATTTGCCCGCATTTCGCCAGAAGCTATTCCCCATAACCTATGGAAAAATTATGACAGAATTGAAAAGACCAAGCCAAAGAAGCGCAGACCAGCTGCGAGAAATCTCTATAAGCAGGAATTACACAAAACATGCCGAAGGATCGGTGCTGGTTGCGTTTGGTGATACTAAGGTTCTGTGTAATGCCAGTGTTGAGACGTCTGTGCCACGTTTTCTAAAAGGCAGTGGCAAAGGCTGGATAACAGCTGAATATGGCATGCTCCCTCGCTCAACAGGTAGTCGCATGGATAGAGAGGCAGCCCGAGGAAAGCAATCTGGTCGCAGTCTTGAGATACAGCGACTTATCGGCAGGTCGTTACGTGCGGCGGTTAACTTAGAACAACTGGGTGAGCACACTATCAAGATCGACTGTGACGTGATTCAGGCTGACGGAGGAACGCGTACGGCATCTATTACCGGAGGTTGTGTAGCAATGATGGATGCAATTAATCATATGATTGCCAACAAAATGGTGGCAGGAAACCCCGTCAAGCAATTGATTGCTTCTGTTTCTGTTGGGATTTTTCAGGGCCATGCGGTTCTTGATCTTGATTATGATGAAGACTCGAATGCCGAGACTGATATGAATGTTGTCATGACGGAGTCAGGCGGGTTTATTGAACTGCAAGGCACAGGGGAGGATGGTGACTTTAGCCATGAGCAATTATTGGAGATGATTGCGCTAAGTAAGAGCGGCATACAAGATTTGGTGTCAAAGCAAAAGCAGGCTTTGTCGTGATTTTTTAATTTAAGATGCAATCCACAGTTCAACAATCATGAGGCAGTGATGCAGGAATTTCAAACAAGGTTTTTAGAGTTCGTTATTGAAAATGAAATATTGCGCTTTGGCGACTTTACTCTTAAATCGGGAAGAACAAGCCCTTACTTTTTCAATGCTGGCTTGTTTGATACGGGAGAAAAGCTTGCGTTTCTTGCCAAGTGTTACGCCGATGCGGTTGCAGCATCTGAGGTAGACTTCGACGTTTTGTTTGGGCCTGCTTACAAAGGTATTCCCTTGGCAACGGCGACAGCAATGGCTCTTGCAAACAAGCATGGAATCAATAAACCCTATTGCTTCAATCGCAAAGAAGCAAAATCTCATGGCGAAGGCGGCTCTATTGTTGGGGCAGAGTTAACTGGCAATGTGCTTATTGTGGATGATGTTATTACAGCAGGTACTGCAATAAGAGAAGCCGCAGAAATAATTGAAAATTCTGGCGCTCGTCTTAGTGGTATTGTTGTTGCAATGGATAGACAGGAAAAAGGGAAAGGCGAGCTGTCGGCGATTCAAGAGATTGAGAAAAGTTACCAAATAAGAGTTGTTAGTATTATTAGCCTGCAAAATATTATTGATTACTTGACTGAGTCAGGCAATGAGAAATTACAGCCATACCTGGATGCTGTGGTTTCTTATCGAGAAAACTACGGTATCTGAAATTAAATTGGAGTTAGCTTATGACTTCCGATTCTTGTGCGGAGGTATAGGGAACTAGCAAATTTTTGCTAAGATAACTCCATTGAGTATCCCAGCCTTCCACGGGTGAGTTCTTAAATTCGCTACGAACAAATTGCACTAACCTGCCTTCACAAGAAGCGAGTAGAAGGTTGGCAAGAACAGCAGGAGAAATAGTGGGTTTCATATTCTCCCTAATCTGCGCCTCTCTTAATACTTGCTTGAGCTGAGCTTCCAGGCGGTTAAAAAATTGTGCGATGCGTTCGCGCAGTCTTTCTGTTTCACCTGCCAGGGCATCCCCGGTTAGTAGTCGGGTCATGCCCGGGTTTTTGTCACAGAAGGTTAGCAATAAAAGCAAGATGTTATGACAGCGAATTTCAGCATTGGATTCTTCGCTAAGGATTCTGGAGATTCGAGCAAATAGCGTTTCCTCAATGAACTTAATCAACCCTTCGAACATTCTGGCTTTGCTGGGGAAATGGCGATAGAGAGCGGCCTCGGAGACGCCTACTTCTTTTGCCAAGGCGGCAGTGGTAATACGTTCGCCGGGTGCTGATTCCAGCATGCGTGCCAGCGCTTGTAAAATCTGGTCTTTTCGGGAAATTTTGTTGGCTTTGTCCATAACTTATCTTTAAAACTAAATTAGTTTTTATCCAGGCCGCTTTTGGATATTAGCGTACCCACACCTTCGTCGGTGAAAATCTCTAGAAGCACCGCATGCTCTACTCTGCCGTCAACGATGGTAGCGCTGTGTACGCCGCCCTTGACGGCATTTAGTGCACACTCCACCTTGGGAAGCATTCCCCCATGTATTGTTTTATCGGCAATTAGCCCGTCAACTTGCTTAATGCTCAGACCAGTGAGAACCTCCCCTTCCTTGTTCTGTACACCGGTTATATTGGTTAACAGAATTAGCTTCTCTGCATTGAGTATACTGGCGATCTCTCCAGCTACTGAATCAGCGTTAATATTGTAACGAGTCCCATCGCTATCGGTGCCTATAGGCGCGATTACAGGAATGAAGTCGCTATCCTTCATTACTTCTAAAATTTCTGTATTGATACTGACTACTTCTCCAACCTGGCCTATATCAACCTTTTCATCTGCGGCCTTAGCACCTTTGGGCTTTATCTTAAGCTGCTTGGCTTTGATTAGGTTTCCATCTTTTCCGCTGATACCAATAGCTTTGCCTTGATTTTTATTTAGCAGTGCTACGATTTCTTTGTTGACCAAGCCACCGAGTACCATCTCAACTACGTCCATGGTCTGGCCGTCGGTTACTCGTAAGCCATCAATGAAATTAGATTCAATGTTCAGGCGTTGCAGAAGACTGCCAATTTGAGGACCGCCCCCATGCACGATTATTGGGTTTATTCCAACCAGCTTCATTAATACCACATCTCGCGCAAAGCTCTGTTTTAGCGCTTCATCCACCATAGCATTGCCGCCGTATTTAACGACCACCGTACGTCCGGTAAATTTTTGGATATAAGGAAGAGACTCGGTGAGTACTTTGGCGACATTTTTCGCATTTTCTAATGATAGTGACATGATCAATTATTCCGAGAGCTTACTTGTATAGTTGGATCAGATTAATATTTTTTATAGTGCTTGATTTTCTTGCTAATTTTTCACTAGAGTAATGTTAAAAGTTTATTTCTATGCTTTTATCTGCGTTGTGGATTAAAGCTTTAAACTCGTTTTGGATTTCCACCAATCTTGCTTCAGTGTCGGCCTCAAATCTAAGCAATAGGGCTGGGCTAGTATTAGATGCCCGTACTAATCCCCAGCCGTCGTTATATTCAACGCGCAGCCCGTCCAGTGTAATCACATTCGCTTTAGGAAAGGCGGCGAGTTCGAGTATTCGCTCCATTGTTTTGAATTTCTGTGTCTCGGAAATTGAAAGCTTAATCTCAGCAGTGCTTATACCCGTGACAAACTGTGTAAATAATTGGTGACTACTTTCGTTAGACTCGCTAAGCAGTTGTAAAATCCTGGCTGCAACGTAAAGACCATCATCGAAGCCGAACCAATCATCTTGTATAAATATATGTGCGGCATATTCCCCACCGAGAATGGCATTGGTTTCATGCATTTTTTGTTTCATGAACGAATGGCCGCTTTTATGCATAATTGGATTGCCGCCGTACTGCGAGATTAAATCTCTTAACTGGTTGCTACACTTAACATCAAAAATTACAGCTCTGCCCGGATAATTAGGCATGATGGATGTAATCAGCAGCATAAGAATCTGATCTGCGTTAATGAACGCCCCCTGGTTGCTAATAAACCCTACACGGTCTCCATCGCCATCCAGTGCAATTCCGATATCAGCGTTCTTTTTTAAAACTGCTTCAGCTAGAAGGTCCAGGTTTTCTGGAACAGTAGGGTCTGGATGATGGTTGGGGAAATTTCCATCCAAATCACAAAATATTGCTTCTACGTCACATTCCAGAGCAGAAAAAAGGGCGGGTGCTATTTTTCCGGGCACCGCATTGCCGCAATCCACGACTACTTTTAATGGTCGCTTTAATTTAATTTTGGATTTAACGCTTTCTATATAGTTTGCGTTTATCTCAAGCTCTTCATAGCCTCCCTGACCTGAAAGCAACTGATTTTTCTCAATGCGTGATCGAATCGTCTGGATCTGATTGTCTGCTAGGCTGGTTTGGTTGAAGACAATCTTCAAGCCATTATAGTTTGCAGGGTTGTGGCTCGCGGTTAACATAACCCCCGAGGAATACTTGCTCGTGTGTGTCGCAAAGTAGAGGAGGGGAGTCGGCACCAACCCGAGGCTTACTACATTACAACCGCTGTCGCGAATTCCGCCTATGAGCGAAACGGATAAGTCAGGGCTTGAAAGCCTGCCATCGTAGCCAACTAGCAGAGTATTGATCCCTTGCTCCAGGGCTTCACTGCCGATAGATTGGCCGATTTTCTTAACACTATTGTTGTTGAGTTGTGTCCCTACGATTCCACGTATGTCATAAGCTCGGAAGATAGAAGCTGGAATAGTTTCATCACCAGCGTTTGTTGCAACTCGTACCATAGGTATTGTCAGTATCTGTATAAATGGGTGTGTTATTTGTTATTCAATGCTGATGCGATGAGCTGCAACATATCTCTTGCAACCACGTTCTTATTCCCTGCGCCTAGTTCTTGCTCAGATGTAGCAGTTAGCGCTGTAACCAAAACAGAGTCATTGTTAAAGGTGTCAGTTGCATTATTGGCAAACAGCATGTCCAAGTTCTTGCGTTCCAATTTTTGTTTTCCATGGCTGACAATGTCATTCGTTTCGGCAGCAAATCCAACAACGAAAGGCTTCGGCGTCAATTTTGCAACTTCACTAATTATGTCGGGGTTTTTAACAAGAGTGAGTTGCATCTGTTCGTCTGACTTTTTGATTTTCAGCGCCTCAACCTGTGCGGGCCGATAATCGGCAACGGCTGCCACTCCGATAAATACGTCGCAATCGGATATGTGTTCAAGAGTCGCCTGTAACATTTCTTCAGCGCTGACTATATCGACTCGATTGACACGATCTGGTGTTTGCAAGGCCACCGGGCCGCTAATTAGGGTTACTTTAGCGCCAGCTGCCACTGCTTCGGCGGCAAGCGCATAGGCCATCTTGCCGGAGCTGTGATTGCTGATGAAGCGTACTGGATCTAGAGCTTCGCGCGTTGGACCGCCCGTAATCACAAAATGCCGTCCTGCTAACTGGCCCGTTTCAAATAGTTCAGCGCATATTTCTAATAACTGCTTGGGCTCCAACATTCGGCCCAGGCCAATATCCCCACAGGCTTGCTCGCCATCGCCAGGACCAAATATGTGGTAACCACGGCCTGCCAAAATGTCCAAATTTGATTTAGTGCTGGCATCGGCCCACATAGCTTGATTCATGGCCGGCGCCACGGCAACTTGAGCAGATGTGGCAAGTACTAGTGTTGACAGAATGTCATTAGCCTGGCCCTGTCCTATGCGGGCAATAAAATCTGCTGTTGCCGGCGCAATTAGTACCAAATCAGCCCACCTGGCTAGTTCAATATGGCCCATTGCTGCTTCAGCATCGATGTCCAAAAGGTCTAGGTGCACGCGCTGCCCAGATAGTGCCTGCATAGTCAGTGGAGTGATGAACTCCGTCGCTGCTTTGGTCATGGCGACTCGAACTTCGGCGCCGGCCTTGATAAGCAGGCGCGTCAGTTCTGCGCATTTGTACGCTGCAATACCGCCGGTAATGCCCAGCAAAATTCGTTTGTTAGTAAGGCTTAACATGGAAACCCATATACATAGGGGTGGTTCAAGGGATAGCTAGACTAGCAGCTAGGGAACTCCCGATCAATTAGTCAATTTGGTGACAGATTAAGGAATTTGTTCAGTACCGTCTATTATTGAATAGGCAGGTAGCAGGTCATGCATACAGGCAAAAGGAGTGGCTTGATGAGTATTACTAGTTGGCCAGTAGATGAGAGGCCTAGAGAAAAACTGCTTAGCAAGGGTGTGGAGAGCTTATCTGACGCGGAATTGTTGGCGGTACTGCTACAGACTGGCACAAAAGGTAAGACCTCGGTAGATGTTGCCCGGGATATGCTAAATCGATTTGGAGGCCTAGTTGGTATCATGGCGGCAGATCGCGAAAGCCTCACCGAGCATATTGGCGTTGGACAGGCAAAGGCTGCACGCTTTGTGGCAATGAAGGAATTATCCCAACGCCATATGCTTGAAGGAATCAAATCGCGGGATATTTTAACCAGCTCACATGTGACTAGGGATTACTTGCGTGTAAAGTTCAGAGATTGTCAGAGTGAAATATTCAGCTGTTTGTTCCTCAATAACCAGCACCATGTAGTTAAATTGGAGGAGCTATTTCGCGGCACCATAGATGGCGCTGCTGTCTACCCGAGGGAGGTGGTTAAGCGTTGCTTGCACCACAATGCTGCCGCTGTCATTCTTGCTCACAATCATCCCTCGGGGGTGGCAGAGCCAAGCAGGGCCGATATTGCGATTACGCATAAGCTGCAAGTCGCTCTACAAACCATAGATGTTAAAGTTTTAGACCACCTGGTGATCGGTAATTCGATGGTGGTCTCGTTTGCTGAACGCGGCTTATTGTGAGTTTATTTATCACCACTTAAGTCCTATTCTCAGCAACAAGCCTGTAGGGCTAGAAGCCTTGCTGTACTAGCGCTGGCCAAGGGCGTACTTCTCTGTTTGTGTTGCTATTGGGGCATTGTTCTGGTATAAAACGCAGCTCTTTTTTGGCCCTGGCTCACTTTTAGGAATTAGGGCATGGAAAATAGCCGAATTAAGCAGCATGCTTGGCTCGAATGAACCAGGCTTGTTCGAACGCTTTTTATAGCACCTGATGATAGTTAATTGAATTACGAGGCAGCAAAATGTCCAGGGTTTGTATGGTAACTGGCAAGAAGCCAGTGACAGGAAACAACGTTTCCCACGCGAATAACAAGACTAGACGTCGATTTTCGCCAAATATTCATTCTCACCGGTTTTGGGTTGAGTCTGAGAAGCGGTTTGTAAAATTGCGCTTATCTACTAAGGGTATGCGTATTATCGACAAGAATGGTATAGACGCCGTCCTAGCGGACATCCGAAACAACGGCATTCGCGTATAAGCGTGCCCTGACTGCGTCAGAGAAAACAGGCAAAGACTATGAGAGACAAAATTAAGTTAGTTTCAAGTGCCAAGACTGGTCACTATTACACTACTGACAAGAATAAGCGCACTATGCCGGACAAAATGGAAATAAAGAAATTTGATCCAGTTGTTCGCAAGCACGTGATCTACAAAGAAGCAAAAATTAAGTAATACTTGTTGGGAATAGGCTTGCTATTCCTGTAATAGCCGGAAGTTTTCACAGTAAATTTCCGGCTTTTTGCTGTCTGGCATTTAGAATTTAAATACGACTTGTTTCTTTCGCTCCAGTTTTACTGGCTCAAGCCTATCTTCCTTTGCTGAGTTGCTTTGCTAGCCTTTCTACTCTGGCTAGCAACTTCGGCTCTGCCTCAAATTCCTTCTTCAATTTCCCGACCGTCGTTGAAACGGTGCCATAGCGTTTTAATTTAAACAGCTTAGCGATTGACTGCAGAGTGACTGCCGATAACTCCTGGCAAAGATACATTGCCACCCAGCGTGGAACATTCTTTGAGCCGGGTCCCCGAGCGGCTTTATAAATACTGCTCTCTGAGACTTTAAATTGTTTGGCGACAGCGCTAATTATTTGCTTGCAAGATGGTCGCCATTTGGCATGTGCACCGCGAGAGATTCCCCTGGTGGCAGTGGCAGACTTTTTCTTCTGTGCCATTTTACGAAACTTCTCATCACCTAATACTGAAGACAGGTTTTTCTTGCCGTAGAAATGAGCTAGTTCATCGCTCACCCCTTGCGCAACGAGCTTCTTATAGGCAGCCGCTCGCTTTGTCGCGGCCACTCGCAATTGCTTTAGTGTTTCGTCACGATTAAACCAAATTGGAGGCTTAGCTTTGTGAGTAAAATTGGTATAACTAGACCAGGGGTAGGAATTGATCTCTGACTTTTTTACCCTGGTATGTATGAAGCAGGATAACGGCAGAAGATATTTTTCGGCTTGAATAAGTACAGCCTTATAACGACCTTTGAACAAGGATCCATCGCTGCCTTTCATGCGTTGGTATTGTTGAGTATAAAGCCCATCTACTTGTCGCATGAAGCGGCTGAGGTTTGCCTCTGGTGTTTTGACCACTAGGTGGTAACTATCTTTCAGTAAACAGAAAGCATGCACTTCTACATTAAGTCTTGAGCAAGTTTCGCCTAGACCTTCTAAAAACGTCTCATAATACCTAGCAGATGGAAATACGCGTTGTCCGTCTAACCCGTAGTTGGATACGTGATAAACAGCATCAGGATATTCAATTCGGAGAGGCCTGGCCATTTTATGATTCTCTTTTTAATCAAGGATAGAATTAGAGCTGACCCTATATTTAGGGTAGCTGTATAGTTAACGTAATTGCACGAATGCGTCAACAATATTGTGTATGAACCATTAATTTTTTTGGACTGAACCGCATGGATCAGGAAAATAGAATGTGTCACTGTAGAAGCAATGCTTTTTACGCGTTGTTCCATAAGAAAAAGCGATTCTTGACCCCTTAAATAACCCACCGTTTCAGTACGAATTAAATTTGTTGCAAAAAGAAACACTTTCCTTAGGGACGTATAGCAGTTATCAGTACACGTTTGGGAGCAGGCAGTCCTTCTATGGTCAAGTTGAGGTCGCTTTTATCGAGGGCATCAATAAGAGAGTCATATGGCATCCATTCCGTTTTTCGCTGTTCATCTAAATCAGTGACAGACTCATCTACAACAGAAATATTCGTCAAGCCACAACGTGACAACCATCGAATTAGTGTAGCGATACTTGGAACGAACCAGACGTTATTCATACGAGCATATTTTTTCTCGGGAGTGAGGCAGTACCCTTCCTTTCCATCAACATAAATTGATTCAATTACTAGTTGTCCTCCTGGACGAAGGCAGTTTTTTAGTTCCAGAATGTGATCAATAGGCGAGCGGCGGTGGTAAATAACCCCCATGGAGAAAACCGTATCAAAATAATTCAGCTGTCCAGGAAGCTGTTCTAGGGGAAGTGGCAGCACAAAAACTGGCGCTGTCGGCATGAAATGTTTTAGCAACCAGAACTGTGCCATGTAGGCGATATGTGGATCAATTCCCAGCACCATATCGGCGCCTGCTTCAAGCATTCGAAAGCTGTAATAACCGTTGCCACAACCTACGTCTAGAACCTTTCGTGATTGCAAGGGAGCAATTGCTTCAACTAGGCGCTCCCATTTCAGGTTAGATCGCCATTCTGTATCGATTTCGATGCCAAACAGGTTGAAAGGCCCTTTGCGCCAAGGGATGAATTCAATAAGTTGCTCTTTTAAAGAAGCGAGTGTTTCCTGGTCAGCATCTTCGGCACGACCAATACATACCTTATCTCCGAAGGAGAAGGCGCTGGCCTGTATTGCAGGAAGGTTTGCTAAGTGTTTTCGCCATTTTTGGAAGTCGCCGTGTTTGATCTGTTGTAGATAGGCGTCTTCCGTAAAAGGAAGCAAAGGTTCTAAAGCTGTATTTTTTATAAGAGACTGTAGTGGTCTAAGGTTCATGGGAATCTACTTGAAGGCGACCATGGAAGCGAAATTGAAGCATTGAAACCAGACATCAATGGAGTGAAAACCAATATCCTGCAGGCGATCACGGTGCTTAACTAGAGTCTCTGGAAGCAGCACTTTCTCTAGAGCGGCCCGTTTTTGGCTGATCTCCAGCTTGCTGTAGCCCATATCTTCCTTGAAGCTATGGTACATCTCGATAAAAAGCTGATTGAGCTCTTCATCTGGGAAAATAATTTTTTCTGAAATAATTAAAACAGCCCCGGGGCGCATGCCATTGTAGATCTTTTTCAAAAGATTGGCCCTATCAGCTAAGGGAATAAACTGTAGCGTGAAATTTAGCACGACCACTGATGCATCGGATATTTGCGCCTCCTGTAGGAGTTCGCAACGGCATTCGATTTTCTGCTCAAGTTCTGGCAATTCCGTTAGCCTGGACTGCAATCTGTCTATCATGGCCGTAGAGTTGTCTATAGCTATGACTGAGAACTCGTTGCAAGTGACCCGACTGGCAGCGGCAAGAGTTGCGCCACCCAGACTACAACCGAGATCATAGATGTTGCTCTGTTCCTGACAGTAGCGCTCGGCCAGTACTCCAATCATCGCAATGATAGTGCTGTAACCCGGGACTGAGCGATTAATCATATCCTCGAATACACTGGCGACCTGTTCGTCGAAAACAAAATCACCAGGCAGTAACTTTTCGGCGAACAAGCGATCCTTGTTTTGAGCTGACTTTTTCATTGAGTTTTGAATATTGCCTTGGATGTTTCGATTTTATTTTTGAAATAAGCTCATTAATGTATTGTGAAGCATAGAGGTTTACACTATTTTACTTGTAGTGTGACTTAATGGCTCTCTGCATTTATGGTCGAGCTTGCTATTTATTTTGTGCATTATCCGGTAATCCATGTCACATTCAAATACCCAGCCTTCATCCTTTCTTGTGAAAAACCTTCCACTACTCGAGAGCCTGCAGATACAATGCGGGGTTCTAGATTTAGCCTGTGGCCATGGGCGAAATGGTTTATTTTTGCTTACCCATAATGTTCCAGTAATATTTGCAGATAATAATGAGACTAAACTGCAATCAATTTTGCCGACGCTAGATTCGGTTGCCGCTGGAGCAATAAGTAGCGAATGTTGGCTAGTAGATTTTGAGCTTGAAGACAATAACCCCTTAGCTGATAAGAGCTTCGATGCAATCTTAGTATTTAACTATTTGCATAGGCCATTATTTGCTTCAATTAAAGAGGCTATTCGGCCAGGTGGGTTGATAGTCTACGAAACCTTTACCGTAGAGCAGAGGCAGTTTGGTCGGCCAAGTAATCCTGATTTTCTGTTAAGCCCGGGTGAATTGATCCAGGAATTTAGCGATTGGGAGATGGTTGAAAGCTTTGAAGGAGTGGTGCCAGGCCCAGATCGTGCGGTAGCCAGACTAATCGCCAGAAAACCGATTCTGTAAGTGAGAGTAATGAGTAAAGCAAAAGTACTACCCTTAAATTTTGGCAGCAGAGGCAAGGTATTCTCTGCTCCTTTTGAGTGTGAAGTATTGCGCAGCAAACGTAAGACTCTTGCTTTGTATATTAAGCTCAAGAAAGTGGTAGTTCGCTGCCCACTACGTGCTCCCAGGGCGGAGATAGAAGAGTTTGTCCGCTCTAATCGGGATTGGATTGAACGACGCTTGTACGAAGAATCCCTGCGAGATAAAGAGGCTCTGCGTATTGAAAATGGAGCGAAGATTTTTTATCGCGCACGTGAGCGGGTTATCGTCTTCAAGGAAGGCCGTAAGCAGAGGGTAATGGTTGTTGGGGATGAATTTATCATCCAGGGTCATAAGTTGACCGCGGCTAGGGCAAGAGTGCAGGTTGAGGACTTTTTAATCGATAAAGCCAGTGAGTACATCCTGCCTAGAGCGCGAGGTCTGGCACGGCACTTAGGGGTCGAACACAAGATCACTGAGATTAAATTGAGAAAAACCAAGTCGAAATGGGGCCACTGTACTTCGACTGGAATACTTCAATACAATTGGCTGATCATGCTGGCTCCCTATAGCATCATTGACTATATGATTACCCACGAGGTTTGTCATTTGCTGCACATGGATCATTCTCAGCGATTCTGGAATCAAGTAGAAGCAATTTGCCCAGACTGTGATCGTTATATTGGCTGGCTAAAAGAGCACGAACACCGGTTTTGGTTCTAGCTGACTATTTCTTAGTTTTAACGCGAAACAGCAAGTCCCAAACTCCGTGCCCAAGCCGCTTCCCCCTACGCTCAAATTTGGTGACAGGTCGGTCTGGCTCCAGCCAGTAGCCGTTCTCGCCTTTAGTATTTTCTATCTCCGTATTATCTTGCAACACCTCTAGCATATGCTCGGCGTAGGGCTGCCAATCCGTAGCAAAATGAATATCAGCCCCGGGTATTAACTTTTTTAGTAATAACTCGAGAAATTCTGCTTGTACTAAACGGCGTTTATTGTGGCGCTTCTTATGCCAGGGGTCTGGGAAAAATAACAGGAGCCTGTCGATGCAATGGTCAGGTAGTCCGGACTGTAATACCTCTTTGGCATCGTGGCAGATAATTTTCAAGTTCGTCAGCTGGTTTTCAGCAATGCCATTTAATAATTTGCCGACACCTGCTTGGTGGACTTCAATGCCAAGAAAATTTAGATCAGGGTTTAGCTTGGCCATTTCCAACAAGGAGTCCCCCATGCCAAAGCCAATTTCCACGGTCAGCTTTTGTGGTAGCGGGAAAATTGAACCTGGATCGATTCTCTCATTCTTAAATTCGACAACGTGTTCTGCCCAATAGCTATCAATAGCTTTGCGTTGTGCATTAGTAAGCCGTCCGGAGCGAATTACATAGCTGCGGATTGGCCTATTGTTTTCTGGTAATTGTGATTTAGACAAATGATTCAGTACTAAAGTTGTTGCCGGAAGGCAAACCAAGTTATTAACGCCCAAGCGGCAAGGAAACAGATGCCACCGATTGGAGTAATTGCACCTAACCACCGTATTCCGCTAATGCTGAGCAAGTACAAGCTACCTGAAAAGAAAATTATTCCGGCCATCATCAAATAGGCGCTTGTTCGCAGCAAGGTGGTTGTAGGAAAGTTTATCAACATTAGTCCAATACCAAACATAGCTAGTGCATGGTACATGTGATATTGCACACCGGTCTGGAATGTATTGAGTAGCTCGGGGCTGAGTCTGTCGCGAAGAATATGAGCAGCGAACGCGCCAAGAGTAATGGCAATGAAGCCGTTAATGCTAGCTATCATTATAATTGGGTTAGCCATGATGCTTTGCTTTTAGCTCGGTTCTCAGAATTGAAGAAGTGGAAATACAAACTGAAGTCAAAAAAAAGCCGCGACGAGCTCGCGGCTTTTTGGATCATATGAATTAAGCAGCCATCTTTGCTTTAATCTTATTCATCGCATTTTTTTCTAGCTGCCGAATTCTTTCGGCAGAAACGCCATAACGATCAGCTAATTCATGGAGAGTAGCTTTGTTCTCACTAAGCCAACGACTGCTTAGGATGTCTTTGCTACGGTCATCTAATTCAGACATTGCTTCATGAAGACTGCCATTGGTGACTTCTTCCCATTCAGCTTCTTCGATGTTATTAGCCAAGTCGGAAGACTGGTCTTGCAAATAATGTGCAGGGGCTTTGTAAGCCGCATCATCATCGCTATCAGAATCTGCGTCGAATGCAGTGTCATAGGAAGCCATCCGGCCTTCCATTTGTCTGACTACCTTGGCATCAACGCCAAGATCTTGAGCCATCGCTTCAGCTTCTTCGTTATTCAACCAACCCAGGCGTTTCTTAGAGCTGCGTAGATTGAAGAATAACTTGCGCTGCGCCTTGGTAGTGGCGATCTTTACAATGCGCCAGTTGCGCAGGATGTACTCATGCATTTCTGCCTTAATCCAATGCACAGCAAAGGAAACCAGGCGAACACCAACTTCAGGGTTAAAGCGCTTCACTGCCTTCATTAGGCCTACGTTGCCTTCCTGAATCAGGTCTGCTTGAGAAAGCCCATAACCAGCATAAGTCTTGGACATATGTACGACGAAGCGTAGGTGTGCAAGAACCAGCTGCCGAGCCGCGTCCACGTTATCTTCGTAGTAATACTGCTTAGCTAGCTCAAGTTCCTGCTCAGGCGTCAGCATAGCGATGCTATTTACCGAAGCGATATAAGCAGTCAGGTCCTGACCCGGAGTAGTAGGATCGAAAACTTGTAAACTGTTAGCTGTGCTCATTGTTAAAAATCATCCTTGCTCTAAATAATTCAAAACTAAGCTTCTGAATTACAGACTAAGAGACGCATTTTAGCACTCAAATCACCTCTTCGCCAATACCGCTATTCCGTCTAAAAGCCCGTAGATACGGGGCTTGGCCTAATATCCCATGCTTGTAGCTGAGAATAATAGCCTGCATAGCAGAAACTAAAGGCGGCAACTAACCTAAGTATTAGGCCCATTTTTATGATTTCAAGGGGTCGAGTAGCGAAAATTTGTATGGCTTTAAAGGTTTATATTACGTATCTGGCGTAGGCTGGTCACGAAGGCAGCGATCCAGCTGATGGCGCTGCCGGCGACAATGATTATTATTGAGTTACTTAATCCAAAGCCTTGAAGTGTGAATTCACTGCCGTAGAGCTGCATGAGTTGCTCGAAGCCCGAATTAAAAGCATATAAGACAACATGTTGCAGTAATACCGCTAGAATGCCACCAGCTAAACCATACAGTAAACCGGTATACAAAAAGGGCCTCGCGGCGAACATATCACTGCCACCGACTAACTTTATTACTCGAATTTCTTCTTTTCGGTTTTCGATGGCGAGCTTTATAGTGTTCCCAATAACAAGGAAGAGAGCAGTTATCACAACCGCTGAAAGCAGTTGGCCAATTAGCCTAATTAGCTGGGAAATAGCGGCCAGCCTTTGCAGCCAGCGACTATCGACCTGCACCAAGGCGACCTCAGGTATCGTGTGTAATTGTTGCACTAAATTATCAACAGAAGCTGGTGAGGCGTCTGCAGCGGTGATTACTACTGCTCCTGGCAGGGGGTTTGATGAAAGCTCTTGGAGCAAGCTTTCTAAACCAGTTGAGGAGGCAAATTCATCCAGTGCCTGTTCCGGTGATATATAGACTGATGTGCTAATATCTGGGTGAGTTAGTAAGTCATTGCTAACTCTTTTCCCGCTGATATTACTCACCTCATCTTTTAGGTAGAGAGTTACTTGGGCGCTTTCTTGAAACCCGGAAAGTATGCTTGAAAGATTGCTATTGAGCCCGAACAACAGTGCCGGCAGCAGCAAAGAGGCAGCGATTACAAAGGTCGTCACTAGGCAGGAAACAGGGTCTTTTAGCAACTGTTTAAGGCTGGCTCTGGCCACCCGTTTATGTGCTTGTATACGGTTTATGTATGAGCTGGGCGATTGGGTCCTTTTATTGCGCTTATTGCGCTTATTGCGCCGAACTGGGCTCATGATGGCGATCTCGGTGCTTGGTCAGCTACAAGTTTGCCATTATCCAGAACCAGTGTTCTGTAATTTAGCCTTTGTATAAGAGTTGCATCATGGCTGGCTACTAGAAGACATACACCCACACTTTTAAATTGCTCAAATACTTTCATTACTTCGGTCGATAGTGCCGGGTCGAGGTTGCCAGTTGGTTCGTCGGCCAAGATAATGCTCGGCCTGTTAACAACAGCACGAGCAATGCCAACACGTTGCTGTTCCCCACCGGATAAAGATCCAGGAAAGCTTTTTTCCTTCTTTAACAGGCCTACTTTATCTAAAGCTGCTCTAACTCTTCTGCCCGCTTCTTTGGCTTGATAGCCACTTATTTCAAGCGGTAGAGCAACATTATCGAATACAGTTCGGTCGTGCAGGAGTTGGTGGTCTTGAAAAACGGTGCCGATTTGACGCCGATGTTCGGCAATCTGGCTTCTTGATATTCGGCTCAGATTTACGCCATTTGCAATGAGCTGCCCGTTGCTAGGAGATTCCATTGCAAGAATGAGTTTTAGCAGGGTACTTTTGCCGGCCCCGGAATGCCCAGTAATAAAAGCCAATTCGCCTTTGCTAACTTCAAAACTGATATTGGAAAGCGCTTCCTGCCCATCGGCGTAGCGTTTGCTTATGTTGTCAAATTTGATCATGCTAACCTAACAACTGCTTATTTTGGGTTGTAAATAAACTGAAGAGGGTCATTCTGAGAAGAGAGCTTCGACAAATTCTTCTGCGTGGAATGGGCGTAAATCATCGATCTTTTCACCAACACCGATAAAGCGAATAGGCAGGGATAGCTTTTTTGCTAATGCGAAAACCACACCACCTTTTGCCGTGCCGTCCAACTTAGTTAATGCGATGCCAGTTAGGTTGCTTGTTTTGTTAAAACTTTCTGCCTGGCTGAGTGCGTTCTGACCGGTGGTAGCATCCAATACTAAGAGGATTTCATTTGGAAGGCCTTCCTCTTGTTTCTTCAATACGCGAATAATTTTTCCCAACTCGTTCATCAAATTATCTTTCGTATGCAGGCGACCGGCAGTATCCGCGATTAGAACATCGACCTGTTTCGCTTTTGCAGATTGGTAGGCATCAAATATGACCGAAGCACTATCAGCGCCAGTGGCTTGGGCAACCACAGGAACTGAGTTTCTTTCCCCCCAGACTTGAAGCTGCTCCACTGCTGCCGCTCTGAATGTATCCCCGGCAGCCAGCATGACATTTAAGCCTTGGGACTGATAAAGCTTCGCCAGTTTACCTATGGAAGTGGTCTTGCCAACACCGTTTACACCTACCATTAGAATCACGAAGGGTTTGGAATCGGATTGAATCGTTAGAGGTGCATCGCAAGGTATAAGAATATTTGTTAATTCATTTCTCAGTGCAGTCATAAACTGCTCAGGGTCAGCCAATTGTTTGCGACCTAGCTGCTTTTTCAGGTTTTCAATAATTTGATCTGTGGCATCGATGCCAACGTCAGCGGAGAGTAATTGTGTTTCGATGTCATCCAATAAGTTAAGATCAATGGACTTCTCGCCGAGTACAACCTCCGCCAAGCCATCGCTTAGCTTGTCCCGTGTCCGACTAAGCCCTTTCTTGAGTCGGGAGAATATGCCGGCTTTGTCTTCCTGCTTCACGGAAGCATTTAGATCATCGCCTTTATTTTCCTTAGAATCGGGACTCTCAGACTTTTGCTTTTTTCCAAAGCCAAACATGGTGCTAATTCTCGGCTAGTTGTAGTTGTGAAATTTAGGAGCGCTATGCTACCACAGGTATATAGACCCCAGCAGTGTCCCGGTAGATTTACTTGCAAATCTGTCTACCTTGCTCTGTGAAGTGATAGTCTTGTGGTTTGACAACAAGAATCCGGGACAGTTTTCCTGATACAGATTTATAAAATATGAACAAACCCGCAAACAGCCGGCAAAATAAAGTACGAATAATTGCTGGTGCATTCAGGAGCCGGAGATTGGAATTTCCGACTGTGGACGGTCTTCGACCTACTGCCGATCGAGTTCGAGAAACCCTCTTCAATTGGTTGCAGGACAGTATTCAGGGAGAGGTTTGCTTGGACCTGTTTGCTGGTAGTGGAGCTCTTGGCTTGGAAGCGCTCTCTCGAGGAGCAAAACATGTCGACTTTGTAGAAAAAAATGGCCTTGTCGCTAACTGCATTAGGGGTAATGCGGAACGATTTGAGGTTTCTAATGCCACGGTTTACTGTGCTGACGCGAGCCGTTGGCTGGAGGCTCAATGTGGGGAAGCGGCCAAGGAAATGCCTAAGTATGGCTTAGTATTTCTGGACCCGCCTTTTAGTGAAGCTATGTTAGAGGCTGCCTGCATAGAATTGAATTCCTCGGGACTCTTAAGAAAAGGTTGTCTTATATATGTTGAGTCTGGGAGTGAGCTAGCTCAGAAAGATATACCAGATAATTGGCATGAGCTAAAACGTAAGAAAACTGGATCAGTGTTTTATAGTCTTTATCAACTAGACTGAGAAATAATTAAATATGACAACCGGCACTTTAAGTAATAGTTTTTTGCCTGCCTGGTGGCTGCCTGGGAGGCACAGCCAAACTCTTTGGCGAAGAATTTCGCCATCAAAAATATTGCCACAAACACGCCAGAGAGTTGAGCTAGACGATGGTGACTATATTGACCTCGATTGGGCTAGTGCAATAAGTCCGGCAAAATCGGAAAATAATACAATCGCTTTTCTATTGCATGGCCTATGCGGTTGTTCGGGTTCGCCTTATATATTAGCCATGCAATCTTTATTAGCAGAACAGGGTATCGCGTCCGTTGCGATGAATTTTCGTGGTTGCAGTGGTGAAATGAATCGCTTGGCCAAGGCGTATCACTCAGGAATTTCCGAGGATGTTGCGGAAGTATTTAAAAAACTATCGCTTGAATTCCCCACACATAATTTTGTGTTTATTGGCTATTCCCTGGGTGCTAATGTGTTATTGAAATGGTTGGGGGAGTCTGGGCCTTGTCTTCGTATAAGAAAGGCTATTGCTGTTTCTACGCCGTTCTTGCTAGAGCACTGCTCCAAGTCAATGCTAGGCGGTATTGGTCAACTTTATGGGCGCTATTTTGTATCGCGCTTATTGCGAGACTTTCAGTTAAAACAGCGACATTTGCAAGAAACTAGGCCTGACCAGGCAAAGCGTATTGCCGATCTACAAGAGGTGGATTCAATTACATCCATCTGGGAGTTTGACGATAGAATCACTGCACCTTTGCATGGTTTTAGCGGTGCGCAAGATTATTATCAAAAGTGCAGCAGCGCAGGTTTTTTAAAATCTATTGCTACTGACACTCTGCTAATCCAAAGTCAAAATGATCCACTTATTCCAATGAAATCAATGCCCACAGAGGAGATGCTGTCACCAACAGTACAGTTGCAGCTTACTGAAAAAGGCGGGCATGTTGGCTTTATCTCCTCAACGCCAGTTAATTGGCTGGAGCAGAGAATATTGAATTTCATGCGGGCATGAGTGATCATACTTCGCTACTGAGATTGACCTTTAATGTAGGCATTCAAACAATAACAATGAGAATAATATGAAAATTGCTGTCTATCCAGGAACCTTTAATCCAATCACCAATGGCCATACTGACCTGGTTGAACGAGCCGCCCGGATGTTTGATAAAATAATTGTAGCGGTTGTCGGCCAAAACCAGAAGAATGCGAATAGTTTGTCGGCCATCAAGCGCATGGAATTGGCGAATGAAGTGTTAGGCCACCTGGATAATGTGGAGGTAAAAACCTTCGACAATTTGCTAACCCAATTCGTAAAAGATTGTGATGCCAACATTATATTGCGTGGCTTGCGCACGGTAGCTGATTTTGAATACGAGTTTCAATTGGTGGGTATGAACCGTGTTTTGGAACCGAATATTGAAACAGTATTTCTAGCACCGGCAGAACATCTTTCTTACATCTCATCTACGCTAGTGCGTGAAATAGCAGCTTATGGTGGCGATATTTCTAAATTTGTTGATCCAGCTGTTGTTGAAGCAATGCGAAAGCAATAGAGGAAAGCACTCACGATAGGGCATGCATATAAACTCGTAAAGGCTAGCCCTGGCATTTTGGGCAATAGACTGTACTGCGTTGTCCTTGTCTAATCTCCTTTAATATTGTTTTGCATACGTTACATGGTTGATCTTTGCGTCCATAAACAAGTAATGATTGTGCAAAATAACCTGGCTTACCATCGCTGTCGGTAAAGTCCCGTAGAGTTGTTCCTCCGGCATCTATCGCGTTTTGCAAGACTTGTTTAATACATGGCACTAGCTTTGCAAAGCGTGCTTTTGAAATCTTGCCGGCACTGCGTTTTGGGTTTATTCCTGCTAGGAAAAGTGATTCGTTTGCATAAATATTCCCTACGCCTACAACTATTTTGCTGTCCATGATGAAAGTCTTGATCGCAGCGTTTCGTGTTCGGCTTTTTTTGTATAGATAGTTGCTGTTAAAGTTTTCGCTCAATGGCTCTGGTCCTAGCGAGGCCAATAGTGGGTGCAGACAACCATTGGACTTTTGCCACAGCATGCAGCCAAATCTTCGTGGGTCGTTAAAACGCAAAATTTTCTTATTGTCTAGCACGATATCGACATGATCATGTTTGCCGACGATGTGGCTTTGAGTGGCGATACGAAGGCTGCCTGACATACCCAGATGTATTATTAGTGTGCCTGTTTTAGTCTGGAGCAAAAGGTATTTGCCGCGCCTGGAAACCGACTCGATAGTTTGTCCCGGCATGTCTTTGCTTAAGTCTGGTGTAATCGGCCAGCGTAAATCCTTGCGCCTGAGAATGATTTCTTTTACCCGCTGTTTTTCAACATGGGGTTCAATTCCACGGCGTGTTGTTTCAACTTCGGGTAGTTCGGGCAACGGTTGTTCCTTGAGTGGTCATGATTGCTAGCGGCTGATACAGACTGCTTTATAATCTTTCCCTTGAATGAAAGAAAGTAACGGATTAGGTTAATGAAGAAAATGCTATTGGGAATAGATGCGGGTGGCACGTTTACAGACTTTGTTCTGGTTCAGCTTGAACCAGAAATCTCGGTCAGTGTACATAAAACCCTGTCAACACCTGCAGCCCCAGAGCAAGCTATATTGCAGGGCATTACTGCAATGGGACTTAAACCTTGTCTTGATGATGGCAGTTTACAGATAGTACATGGCAGTACCGTGGCGACTAACGCAGTGCTAGAAGGAAGCCTGGCACGAACCATGTTTATCACCAACTACGGCTTTGCTAATATGTTGCAGTTAGCTAGGCAGACCCGGCCACAGCTATATGCACTCGAAATTCCTTCAGTGCCTCCACCAGTGCCAACAGAGCTTTGCATAGAAACAGGGGGGAGAGTAGCTGCCGATGGGTCGATAGTTTCCACATTATCGGATAATGAACTGCAGGCTTTGCTGGATGAAATTGACGTGCTTAAACCGGAGGCGGTAGCCATCAATTTGTTGTTTTCATTTTTGGATGATGGCTTTGAGCGCAAGATTGAATCAGCTATTGATGGAATGGGTTTGAATTTGTTCATCAGCCGTTCTTCGAAAGTGCTTCCTGAGTACAAAGAATATGAGCGGGGAATTGCGACTTGGCTGAATGCTGCTTTGGGGCCGGTTATTAGTGGGTACCTCACCAAGTTACGACAACAACTTGGGAGCACTCATTTGCAAGTGATGCAATCCAATGGCGAAACCATGTCAGCGAGCATGGCGGCTGAATCTGCTGTTAATCTATTGTTGTCAGGGCCAGCGGGTGGATTGACCGCTATCGCTTATCTTGCAAGTCAGTTGGGTAAATCCAAATTTATTAGTTTTGATATGGGTGGGACTTCAACAGATGTCGCGCTTCTTGACGGAAAGATTCGTACAAGCAATGAATCTTCAATCGCTCACTACCCCATTGCTGTGCCTATGGTGGATATGGAGACGATAGGCGCCGGCGGTGGGTCGATTGCTTATGTTGATAGAGGTGGCATGTTACAAGTCGGGCCACGATCAGCAGGAGCCGATCCCGGTCCAGCGTGTTATGACCGAGGAGGAACAGAAGCGACGGTTAGTGATGCCAACTTGGTTCTAGGGCGTTTGCAATTTGATAGTGAATTAGCAGGTAACTTAACGCTTAATCCGGAAAAAGCTAGAGCCAGCATCAAGCCTCTGGCAGAGGAAATTGGACTATCGATTGAAGAAACAGCGATGGGAATCATCGATATAGCCAATGAGCATATGGCAAAGGCGATAAGACTGATTTCTGTAAACAGAGGCTACGACCCAAAGGAATTCGTCTTAACCAGTTTTGGTGGGGCAGGCGGCTTGCATGTTTGTGCTTTGGCCACGGCGATGGGCATGGATAAAGCAATAGCCCCTGTTCATGGAGGCGTGTTTTCGGCACTAGGGATGGTAGTAGCGGACCAGGGGCGCCAATTTTCTAAAACAGTAAACCTTGACTGTGAATCGATCGATGAAGGAGTGCTGGAGCAGCAATTTCAGAGCTTGGAATGCCAAGGCATAGAGCAGCTTAAGCTTGAGGGTCTTGAGTTGGCAGATCTTGTTGTGCAGCGCAGTGCAGATTTCAGATATTGCGGACAATCCTATACATTGAATATTGATTGGCAGACTTTGTCACAAGCATTAAGAGAGTTTGAGCACCTACACCAGCAACGTTATGGCTACTGTCATAGCAGTGCTATAGAACTGTTAAATATTCGAGCCAATGTATCCACAAGTAGGAAGTTCTTTAGTCTGCCCGAGGTGGGGGACATAGAACCTTGCAATAATATTCAATACAGCAAGGTCTATGGTCAGACAGAGCAAGCGAAACTATTGGCACGAAGCGATATGCGGGTAGGTGAGACAGTTAAAGGCCCGGCAATACTCACAGAGTACGCCGCAACAATATTTGTTGAGCAAGATTGGTCTGCCGAAGCAGATAAGTTTGGCAACTTGATTTTAAATAAGCAGATGTGAATTACCTGCTAACTCGAATTGATACTGGGCTGATGAGTTGCTTTGCAATCAGTATAGGCAGCATATTGTCGTGTCGCAGTATTAAATAGGAGTTATTTACAGCTCAAATTCTCAAGTGATATAACGGAGTAGCTTTATGTATTGATTCAAGGCTGCCAATTAGTCAGCGGCTATTCTCACTAGCTTCATGCGGATCAGCAGACCGAATTTGAATAGGTTATTTTTTACGACTTGAGAAAGAGGCTTAAAGTGACAACATCATGACACTGCCAGTTGCTATTTGCAGGCCCATATCAGTGACAGTTTTCATGTTGCTGATATCAAGCTCTGTATTTGCTCAAGGGGCGCTTGAATCGGAAGAAGGCACGGATTCCCGTGAGCAAGGGCGTGCCAGCTCTCCGTTAGGTGTTGGCCTCGGCCCCACAGCGCCGACAACTGATGTTGTATCAGCGTCAGAGGAAGACCCGGAGACTGCGCAACGGCTTGAGAGTATTCGGCGGTACAACGCCATAGTTACAGATATTGAGTTGGATGGTGGTGCGTGGGACAACAATTTAGTTGAGGAGCTTTCTGCGCTGGGCGAGTTGCAGCAACAGCAGGGTGATCATCACGCTGCAATAGAAACATTCGACAGAGCTATGCATGTAAATCGAATCAATTCTGGCCTGCATACCTTAGAACAGATCCCGGCGGCTGAGCAGTTAATCCAGAGTTATATGGCTTTGGGTAATTGGGAGCAGGTTGATATCCATAATCGGTATCTCTTCTATTTGCAGCAAAAAAACTTTGGTAGTGATGATCCACGATTTATTCCAGTGCTGGAACAAATGGCGATCTGGAATATGCAGGCTTTTAAGGTTGGCTACGGTGAAATACTGGAAGTCAGGTTGTTAGAGGCGCAGGCTATGTTCAGTGAAGCGGCGCGCATGGTTGCAATACATTTTGGCAAAAGCGACGCACGCTTTATTGACTACTTAAGAAATGCGGCTAACTCTGCCTATCTTATTTCTCAAAAGCCTGATTTTGTAGAGGAGGGTGCTTGGTCTGACTTTAGCAGTGCACAGCAACTAACGATGAGTGGGCGACAGGGTGCACAGCTTTCTGGGTTTCGAGTTGGTAAAGGTGCTCTGATCGAGATAGTAGAATCTCTTAAAGAGCAAGATTCTGTATATGCGTTAGCTGAAGCGACTGCTAACTTGGCGGATTGGTATCTGGTGTTTGGGCAACGCCGGAGGGCCCGGGAGAACTATGCGCAGGCCTGGCAGATTTTACAGACAGAGGAAAACAGCGAAGAGTTAGAGCAACGCCTGTTTGGCAAAGTAGTACGCTTGCCTGCACTTGCTTCTAAAATTGAGACACCTGAAGCTTTCTTTCGAGGCGGAGAAAGATCCGATGGCCTGAGATCTGGCTATGTTGATCTCATATTTGATGTAACAGCGGGCGGTGTGGTTAGAAATGTGGGCAGCGTCTCAGAGGTAGCTGCAGCGAATCGGGCGCAAATAAATAAGCTGAAAGCATCGATGCGGCATGCGCGATTCCGGCCGCTTATTGTCGATGGGAAGCTGGAGGCGTCAGAGGGAAACCGCATAACGTACCGGTATTGGTACTAATTTTATAATGTAACAGGTAGCATCGAGAGAGTGTTCGCATGATTAAAGGGCTGTAAGGTAGTTGTTAAGCCTTGGTTAAGGGCTTCTGCATTACTAATATGAGAAAGTTATGGCGTTTCAGTTGCGATGCCCCATAAATTGCTTGAGCGTATATCAAGCCGTTAAAATTCATGAAAATGTAGCCAAAAGTGGTTATAACGATAGTTTTCAAGCTTATGAAAACTTAAAAGGTCAGGAATTAATCTATGCAGGCCATGCAGAGAAAAAATACAGTTAAGACAAGCTCTAGACTATTCGCTGTAGTGATGTTTAGTTTGATTTTATTTGCTTGTCAGTCAAGCAGCCAGAGCCAGAGCCAGAGCCAGAGCCAGAGCCAGAGCCAGAGCCAGAGCCAGAGCCCAGGTAGTTCCTCTAGTTCAAGTCAGGGTGGCTTGCCTTCGAGCGGGCAAGGCAGTGCCAGTTCTCTTCCCAGCACCCCATCTAGCAGTAGTCGGCAACAGGGTCAGGATAGTGGCTCAACTGCTGGTCAATCATCGGCAACAGCAAGCAGTGGGTCACAGCAGGGTAGTCAGCCTGCAGCTAGTGGAGGCGCTTTTCCGGCCGGCAATATGGGTGTTAATCCGGGGGAAGCGGCGGGATCGCAGTCTCGACTGCCAGGGCAAGGGGAGCAAGCCGGTATCAATAATGGCAGGGACGGCTCTACGGGAAACACAGGAAGTGGGGGAAACCCTCGACAAAATGGCTCTTTTGGCAGTAAAAGTGGAGACTATAGTCTAGAAACCCTCCCTGTCGGCGTCTTGGGTGGGGGGAATTATGAAAATGGTGATGGTGATGAGACTGTAAGGGGCGGCACCCAGCCTGCTGGGGCGATGACTACAGAGGAACGTGCTCAAGTATTGGATGAAAGGCTGCGCCGCGGCTATGAGACATTTGATGGTTTTATTCTTGGTGAACGAGAGCGTGAACAAAGGGAAAGCAATGCTACCGGCCCGTCTCCAATCGGTGGTGCGGTAGTTGGTGGGGGTGGGAGCAGCTCTGAACAGCCACAAATAATATCCGAATCAGGAAACTTTCCTTCGGCGGTATTGTCATCTAATCAGCCGCAGACAGCACCGACTTCCTCTGAGGTTGAAACTTTCCCGCCACCGGAAGATATTCCCAGTGGGCGTGATGACGATGTGGTCGCTAGACAGCTGCGAGAGGCTGCTATGAGTGAGCCTGACCCAGAACTGCGTGAAGCGCTTTGGGAAGAATATAGAAACTATACAGGTTTAGGTGAAGACCAATGAAAGCGAAGCTGCTAGAGCGTATCGTTAGCATAATGTTATTAGCGCTGTTCGTCAGTGCCTGCAATAGCCATACAGTGAAATCCACTACCTACATACCTGCCATACAAGATAGTCAGCATATTCCAGAGGACTTGCTGCTGGATGTGGGCGTGGCGTTATTTGATCCCGGTATAGATGAAGTAAAGAAAGGAGCAGAAGAGGTCACCAGTCATGAAATCCGAGTGGCGGAATCTCGTTATGCGCCGTATTTGTTGGCTGATACTTTGCAGCGCTCAGCAAATTGGGGAATAGTGCGTGTGATGCCAAACGACCAAAGCCCAATGGACGTTTATGTGAATGGCACTATCTTGCACTCTGACGGTGAAACAATGGAATTGCGTATCATCGTGTCTGATTCCACGGGGCGTGAGTGGTATACCAAGTCATATAGTGAAGTTATTAGCCAGTTCAGCTATGAACCCATTCAGCGACAACAGGCAGACCCGTTCCAGGTTATTTACAATAAGATTGCGAATGATCTCCTCGAATATAGGCAAAAGAATTTTACCGAGCAGCAAATAGTAGAATTGCGAACCATCTCTGAACTGCTTTTTGCACGTAGGTTTTCACCCGATGCTTTTGATTCTTACCTGGCTACTGATAGGCGAGGTAATATCGTAATAACTGCATTGCCGGCCCAGACAGATCCTATTTTGCAGAGGATACGAGATATTAGAGAGCGGGACTTTATGTTTATTGATACTGTCCAAGATTATTACGCGACTTATGTCAGGCAGATGCGACCACCCTATGACTCATGGCGTGAACAAAGTTATGAAGAGACTATAGAGCTTAGGGAGTTGAGACAATCCGCAAGAAACCGCTTCATTGCTGGCACAGCTGTTTTGTTAGGTGGGTTAGTGGCCGCGAGTGAGAGTGGCAACTATGCCGCGCAAACTGGTGGTGCAGCTGGTGTCGGTGCTGGTGCCTACATCATAAAAAGTGGCTTCGATAAACAGAGCGAGGCAAAAATTCACATGGAAGCATTGCAAGAATTGGGCGAGTCTCTGGAAAGTGAAGTTGCTCCGCGCGTTCTTAGTCTGGACGATCGTACTATCACGCTCACTGGTACAGTTGAAGAACAGTATGTCCAGTGGCGACAGATCCTGGCAGATATTTATGCCTCGGAAATAGGTGATATCTAGTCGCTTTATAAATCGCAGTGGGTATCCCCACATATAGAATATGTTATGTCAGAGAATGATGTCGACAAAATTGGCACTGCCGATTTTTCCCACAATGAAAATTCAGTCTTCCTAAATCAGGTCGCCCCCATTAAAGCTGATAAACCCTCTGTATGGGTTTGGGTGAGTTTGGCCGGTCTATTGCTGCTGGCACTGTTGGTGATTTTTGTATTGCCTTCGATTGTTTCTGAATATAAGTTGCCGCTTGAAAAACGAGTAGAGCTGGTCGAGGCGTCAGCGGTTGATGCCAACACAGAGGCAGTATCAACAATATCTCCGTTCGAAGAAGCGCAGCGCTCCCTACAACGCAAGGAAGCGCAAGATGTCCTTGCGGAGCTTCTTGCCACACAGGCAGAGCTAGATGCTTTGGAAGTGGAGCGTTGGGCACAGGAAGATTATGAAACTGCCTTGGAGCAGGCCAGTATAGGAGATGAGTATTATCGGACTCAGGATTTTGTCCTGGCTCGTACATCTTATGAAGCCAGCAGAGATGGCCTACTGTCCTTGCTGGGCTCTATCCCAGCAGTTCTTGTGCAGACCCTATCAATGGCAGAACAGGCACTGGTAGCTCAGAATTCTGTTGCAGCATTTGACCAATTTTCTTTGGCATTACTGTTTGAGCCTGAAAATGAGGCGGCACAAATTGGTGTGCAGCGGGCGCAAACTTTAAATGATGTTGTAGCGTTATTGAAGAGTGCAGAAAAATTTCAAGAGAGCGGCGAACTGCAGCAAGCTCTTATTGGTTACAATGAAGCCTTGGATCTTGATAGCCGTAACGAGATTGCAGCAGAGAAGGTTGATGAAGTCTTGCGGCTTATTACTGAAAAGGAATTTGCGGAGCTCATGTCTAATGGATACGCACTACTTCAGAATGAGAATCCCGAACAAGCCGTTAATTCTTTCCGTCAGGCACTTCAGCTTGGCATAAAGCAAGAGCAAGCTCAGGCAGCAATCATCCAAACAGAGAATGAAATAGCCAATGCTGAAATAAATAGGCTGAGCAAATTGATCGTCGGTGCTGAACAGAGTGAGCAATGGCAGGAGGCTGTTAATTTCTATGACGATGTTCTTGCACTTGACAATAATCTTCTTTTTGCGATTAACGGTAAAGATTATGCTGATAAGAGAACAAGATTGGATAATCTTTTGGAACAATCGATTTCTAATCCAGAGCGCTTTTCTGATAATGCTGTATTTGAAGAGACTTTGGATGTGTACTATACAGGCCGGTCAATAGAGCCGCCAGGGCCTCGGCTTGTAACTCAGCTTGATGAATTGGAAAGGCTTCTAGAGAATTCACAGACCTTTATTGATATTCTTTTTCGCTCTGATAATTTAACCGATGTCACACTCTTAAGAGTAGAAAACTTAGGGGCATTCGAACAAGTTTCTCTTTCGCTTAAGCCAGGCCGTTATGTCGCTGTTGGGAAGCGTAGTGGTTATCGAGAAGTCCGTGAAGAATTTACTGTAGGCTTTGGCTTAACCCCCGACATGGTGGTCGTTCAATGCAATGAGCCTATAGTCTCGGCAAATAGGCGTTGATAGATGAATGACAAAGATTATATAAGCAATGAAAATGGGACAGCTGACCCTATTTCGCCTATTGATTTCACGCCGAATAGTGATAAAAGCAAGGCCTTTTCCTATCAGTTTAAGTGGTTTCATGCGTTTGTCTCGTTGTTTTTGTTGGGATCAGTAACAGCAGCTTGGTTTGTTTTAACTGCTAAATCTGTGTTTATCGAGGTCGAGCCTATTGTCGCTGATATCAATATTGATGGTGGGGCTAGTCTTAAGCTCGGCCAACGCTACTTAATGCGCAGGGGTTCTTATCAGCTAACACTGCAGAGTGCAGGCTATCATGATACCGTAACGCGTTTGCTGGTAAGCGAAGAACAATCTCAAACCCACCCCTTTACCATGCGTAAGTTACCGGGAATTATTAGTTTTGCCAGTGGCAGGCTTAGTGGTGCGCGTGTTCGAATAGACGGTGTAGATATTGGTGAAACACCACTGATAGATGTAGCTGTAGAGCCGGGTGAGCACCAGCTTTCTGTTTCTAAGGAACGCTATCTCGATTATGGGGAGACTATTACGGTTCAAGGCAAGTCTGTAGAGCAAGGCTATGAAGTGACGTTGGAGCCTGCCTGGGCTATCGTTAGTTTAAATACCACGCCTGCTGGTGCTGATGTCTTAGTTGATGGTGAGACTATTGGTAGTACGCCAATTAGTGCTGAGATATTGCAGGGGCAGCGAGATTTTGTCTTGAAATTAGCAGGTTATAAGGCTTGGCAAGAAGAGCTCGATATTCTCGCAGGAGAAAGCTTCTCTGTCCCATTGATAGAGTTGGAGCCAGCTGATGGCCTTCTGTTTATTCAATCCAACCCTAGCGCAGCCAGCGTAACAATAGGTGGAGAATTTAGGGGATTAACACCACTGGAGGTGGCACTGCCGCCAGATCAGAATCACGAACTCATTTTTTTTAAGAATGGTTACAAGTCGAATACAGTATCGATTCGAACACAGGCAAATGAAGAGCGGGATTTTAATATTAAGCTTGACCCTATACTTGCCACGGTCAGCATTAAAGCCGAGCCGGTGGACGCGGAACTCTATGTCGACGGTGAGTACAAAGGCCTGGCAAATCAGACTATCGAGCTGATGGCGGCCAATCAGCAAATTGAAATTCGCAAGACAGGATATATCCCCTATTCAACTGAATTTACCTCCCGTCCTGGATTGGAACAACTTATAAACGTTTCACTTAAGTCTCTTGAGCAAGCAAGATTAGAACAAATCAAGCCCGTCATCACTTCTGCTGCGGGTCAGGTGCTGAAATTATTCTATCCTGGTACGTTTACCATGGGCGCATCGCGCCGTGAGGCTGGTAGAAGACCAAATGAAAGCTTGCGTGATATCAAGCTGGAGCGTCCGTTTTATTTAGGGCTGAAAGAGATCACTAATGCCGAGTTTCGATTGTTTGATGAAAGTCATAGCTCAGGCACCTTGCAAGGGCTTACTTTGGATAATATGGCACAGCCCGTAGTGCATGTAAGCTGGGCCCAGGCGGCACTGTACTGTAATTGGTTGAGTGACCAGGAATCACTGCCACATTTTTATGAGGTTGATGGGGAAGATGTGATTGGCTTCAACCCTCAATCTACCGGATATCGGTTACCTAGTGAAGCCGAATGGGCCTGGGCAGCTAGAACTGATGGTAGTGGTAATCAATTAAAATACTCCTGGGGAAGCACACTGCCCCCAACAGAAAACTCAGGAAATTTTGCAGATATAAGCAGCCAATCTTATTTGGGCCAAATATTGTTCAATTATAATGACGGCTATCTTGCTACTGCAGCTGTCGCTTCTTTCAATCCAAATCAATATGGTTTGTATGATATGGCGGGCAATGTTGCCGAGTGGGTGCATGACTTCTATGGGGCTGCGGGGGCCGGTGGCAATGTAGAGATCGACCCACTCGGCCCGGCAACAGGTCAATTCCATACCATTAGAGGCTCTAGCTGGGCTCACGGTTCAGTGACAGAGTTGCGATTGTCATTTCGCGACTTTGGAGAAGAAGCCAGGGATGATGTTGGCTTCCGCGTAGCACGCTATTTGGAGAAATAAGATAATGCGAAAATTCAAATGGCCTTTGATCAGCGCATTCTTCCTTGGTCAAATTGCACTGGCTGCAGAGAATAAGTTACCGACCCAGGAAGAAAGTCAGGAGTCAGATTCGTCAGTATTGCAGGAAGAGGCTCAAATCGAGATAGGGTCAAATCAAGAAGTAGATGGCAATAGTGGTTTGGTTGCTGCTGAAAAAGCAGAAGACGACAAGGATGAACCTGCTGACAGGTTTATTCCAACAGAGGAGATATCGCAGGACCTTGGAGTTTCTTTTCCTGTCGATATTTAGATTTATAAATTAGATTAGTTAAGGTGCTTAGTATGAAGCAAAGGTTGTTATCAGAAGCTCTCTATCAAATTGCTGCATTGATTATCGCGATAATAATAGTTCACGCGGCTTATGTTGCAGTGATACGACCAAATGCTGAATTGATCCAGGAACAGCAGAGTATTCTGCAGGAAACAGATCCTAACTTTGTTCCAGAACGATCAGTTTATATAATACTAAAAGACTTTGAGCAAGAAACTTGTATTATCCTCTTGCTCTGGGCACTTTCCATCGTAGGAATGAAAGCACAGAAGACTCTTCGAGAAAGGTCACTCTTAAATAGAACATTAATACAAGTATCAGATGGCATGAGTATCTTGCCAGAAGATGCACGAAATTATGCGCGGCCAGTACAGGCATTGCCAGAATTAGAGCGACAATATTTATTGCCGCGAGCGATTCTTAGCGGTTTACACAGATTCCAAACTACAAAAAATATACAAGATGTTGCGACCACGATAAAAGACAGTTGCGAAACTGAAGCTGATCGAATGGAAACCGAACTGACGATTGTTCGCTACATTGCCTGGGCCATTCCCTCGATTGGTTTCCTCGGCACTGTGCGGGGAATTGGTACTGCACTGGGCCAGGCTTATCAGGCAGTAAGTGGTGATATTGTTGGAGTCACGGTGAGCCTTGGCGTAGCTTTTAATTCAACGTTTGTAGCTTTGGTGGTTAGTATCCTGCTGATGTTTATTCTGCATCAACTGCAGCTAGCACAAGATAGGCTGGTTTTGGATTGCCAGAACTATTGTGATGAAAGGCTGTTAAGGCATTTACAGATGCCAGAAAAGGAAGCACAAGTATGAGTTTGAAGGTTATCGAGTTACACGATAACGCACTTCGAGTTGGTGACGAATCTGGTATTTTGGTTGAGAGTCCTGGTTTCGCTTTGGCAGTTGGTCAGCAGTTAGAGTTGGGGGATGCTGCTAAACAGCAGACACGAATTCAACCTACAAATAGCTACAATAAATACTGGAATGAGCTAAGTCTCGACCCTCTTCCACATGCCGGTAGTATTCGTCACCTAGCAGATATCGCCTATGCTCATTTGCTTCACCTTGCGGAGCTTGGAGGGATTGATGGAGATGTTATTTTTGCAGTGCCTGGAAATTTTACCAGGCAGCAATTAGCAATATTATTAGGCTTGGCTAAACAGAGTCCTTTTCAGGCGGTAGGTCTAGTTGATTCAGCCTTAGCTGCTGCTATTCCGAGTGCAGGCTCAGGGCCCCTAATTTATGCGGAAATGCAATTGCACCAAGTGGTATTAAGCAAGTTGATAGTCCGTGGCAATCAGCTCTTTAGAGACGCGGTGATTCAAGTACCGGGTGTTGGTAGCCAGAGCTTCATGGATTTAATGATGCATTTAGCGACGGGGTTGTTTATTCAGCAGTGCCGATTCAATCCGCAGCACGATGCTGAATCAGAGCAGCAACTTTATAATGCGCTTCCCTATTGGCTGCATCAGAAAAGTAGTGACCAGAACAGTCTAATATTAGAGTTGCAGTCGAATACGACTGTGCATACTGCCAAGATGCCGCGCGAAAGCCTAGCTAATAATTTTGCTAAACACTTCAAGAGTATAAGTCAGCAAATAGCTGAGTTAGCGAAAGGTGAAGAGCCAAAGATTTTGTTGAGCAGTGAGTTTGCAGACTTACCTGGTTTTACCGCATCACTTGGCGGCTATCGTGATTTGAAGATATTACCTGCAGAAGCGATTAGTACTACGACATTGCACTATCGTGACCACATTGCCCAAAGCACAGATCAGATTCAACTGATCAATTCACTTCCCTTAATTAATAGCTCGATTGTGGAGCGTAACCCAGAGCCGACAGAAACTTTAGAGAAGCAACAATATCCAACTCATATTTTGATAGGCAGCAATGCTATTCCTTTATCAAATGCAGATTTACTTGAAGGGTTTGGGCAAATAGAACAACAGAACGGCATAGTTTATCTGGACAGCGGGAAAAAGGAATTTTTGCTTAATCAAAATAAAGTTGTTGGAAAGCATGAGATAAGACTTGGTGATCAGATTGTGTTTCCAGAAGGAAATGATGAGATCCGATTAATACAGGTAAATAATGGCTAGCACTAAACTAAAGAGAAGAGGTCTTGACCCCATAAGCCTGTCATTTCTTGATGTCATGTTTTGTGGCTTTGGTGCAGTGATATTGATTTTTCTTATTCTTGATCACACTAGCTCGATTACTAACTCGGAACAGAATCATTTGACCGCAGAGGTAAACCTATTACAAGAAGAGATCAAACAAGGTGAGCTTGGTTTACTTGCGTTGCGCAATACTTTTTCAGATGTGAATTTTGAAGTCGTAACAGCAGAAGGTTTGGCGAGCCAAATTCAGGAACAGTTACAGACTTTTTTACAAGAGTTGGCTGCCTTAGAGAATTCCAGTGTTGCTACTGAAGAGAGCATTGAGAAGCTACGTGCGGACGTTAGGGCTTTAGAAGAAGAGCTTTTACGTTTGCAGGCTAGTGCGCTTGAGCAAGAAGGAAGTAATGTGCGCCAATTTATTGGTGATGGAAATCGTCAGTATCTATCAGGGCTGTTTCTTGGTGGCCAGCGTATTTTAATACTGGTCGATAGCTCTGCAAGTATGCTCGACAGCACCTTGGTTAATATAATTCGCACGCGAAATTTGTCGGACGAGCGTAAACAACAAGCACCAAAATGGCAGCGAGTAGTTAAAACTGTTGATTGGATAAGTACGCAATTACCAATTACCAGTCGCTATCAGATTTGGGCATTTAATGAGGAAATTGAGTCGGTATTGGACGGTGATAGGAATAGATGGGAAGAAGTGGCTGACCGGGAGCAATTAAACCAGGTAATTGAGAGTGTGCAACGAATCGTGCCAGATAAGGGCACCAATATGGAGCAGGTTTTTAAGGCTGTCGCAAACATGTCCCCCACGCCAGATAATATTTTCCTGATAACTGACGGGCTGCCTACTATTAGTGATAAAGGCTCGAAAGGGGCTCTGGTAACTCCTTTAGAACGCCTGCAGCTGTATGAGGATGCGGTAACGGAATTACCTAGAAATATTCCGGTCAATGTTATTTTGCTACCGTTAGAAGGAGATCCAAGTGCTGCAGCGGCATATTGGCAGCTAGCTCAGTACACAAGAGGTTCTTTTTTAACCCCCTCAAGAGATTGGCCATGAGGGTTGCGCATGAGGCGTAAGAGCAGAGAGATTGATTCTTTCTCCGTGTCTTTCCTAGACGTGGCAGCTTGCGGCTTTGGTGCCATGATTATCTTGCTGATGATTACGAAATCCGGTGAACCTGTATCCATTGAATTTAGTGATGTGTCGCCAAAAGGCACGATTATAGAGCTGCAAGAACAGCTATTTGCTATCCGTGGTGAAACAACAATTCTTAACCGGAATCTAAATGCCAAACATGAGCAGTTGTCTGCGATAAAAGATCGCATTGCCCGGTTGCAGAGGGATTTGGAGGATGTTCAGGGCCGTTACCAAACCTCGAGCCAACTTTCTAACGAAATAACTGATGAAGCGGGACGTTTGGCAATCGCACAGCAAACAATGACAGAAGAGATGCAGCGCCTGTTGGCGAATAGCAGAGCACCGGAAAACAATGCCATTGGCGGCATTCCTGTGGACAGCGAGTATATTATTTTTGTTATTGATACTTCAGGCAGTATGTACAGCAATGCCTGGAACAAAATGCTCCAGGTCATCGATGATACGCTCAATGTGTATCCTGAAGTGAAGGGTATTCAGATCATGAATGACATGGGTGACTACATGTTTGATAGCTACCGAGGCAAGTGGATTCCGGATACTCCAGCACGGCGCACACAAATTCTATCTACGCTACGCACCTGGAATCCTTATAGCAACAGTAGCCCTGTAGAAGGAGTGACACGGGCCATTAACACGTTTTATTCCCCGGATAAGAAAATTAGTATTTACGTTATTGGTGATGATTTTCAGCCGGGCGGGTCTATTCGAGATGTGTTGCGTACAATTGATCGGATCAACGTGGAAGATGCTAATGGTGAGAGACTAGTGCGTATCCATGGCATTGGTTTTCCAGTAATTTTTGGTGTTGAAAGCCGTTTTAGACAGAGTGTTTACCGCTATTCCACACTCATGCGAGAGATAACACAGAGAAATGGTGGTACATTTGTAGGTCTGAATGATTTCCAGTAATAAAATTGGCCACAAAGGGTCAATATTAGTAAGGCTCAAAAGTGTGTAGAGAGCAAATGACAGTTGCAAGTCTTGGTCGAAAAATAGTGCTACTGCTGGCAGCTATCAGCTTGTCTGCTTGTGGTGTGAATTACGTAGTGATAAAGGGCAATTTTCCAACGCCGAATATTAGTAAATTGCCCCTTTCTGTTGCTGTCTATTACGACCCGGCACTTGCTGATTTTACCTATATTGAATACTCCGAGACCGGTAAGGAAGAACACAATATTGCTAGTGGACAGTCCCATGTAGAGTTATTCAATGCGGTTCTGCCAGCTATGTTTGACGAAGTGGTCGTAGTTGACTCCATAGAAGAGGCAGAGTCACTTCAGGCTGATGCAATCTTTGCTCCATTAATCGAAGAATTTCAATTGGCTTTGCCGGCAAAGACCAAATTGGGTGTGTACGAAATATGGATTAAATACAATATGCGTCTGTTAACAGTTGAAGGTGATTACATTGCGGACTGGGTGCTCACCTCCTATGGAAAGACTCCGACAGAATCGCTGCGTTCAATAGACGCAGCTATTAATCAAGCAGCTATTGTTGCCTTACGTGACCTTGCTTCAAACTTTTCATTGAGCTTTACACGAGTCCCGGAAGTAAAAGACTGGCTAAATACGCTTTAGTAAATGCTAAAAGCAGGGGGTTTAGCACTCTGCATTGAGGATTATCATGAAGCAACTACTAGTAAAGAATACTCTCGGTATTTTTGCACTGCTATTGGTCTCGCTTGCCTCTTGTACGAGCACTACCATAGATGAATTTCGCCAGGGAGAGACTGGCATAGAGAGTGATGAATCAGTTGTGATCCTGGGGCGGCGTCAGGCGAGTGACTACGAGACGCGTTCCGAATTTGTAAGCTGTGTTGGGGAGCGTATGAATCGAGGTGAAGACGCTGTTAGCATCATTCCTGAGCAGGAATTTGTAGATGCGATGTTTCCCTGGTTTGAGCCACGTACTGCGCCGCTTCGTACGCGGGATTTAGCAAGGTTGATGACGGAAGAGGTGGTGGCATCGAAGATGTTAGAGTTTGGTGTTCGCTATATCGTCTGGTTGGATGGATTTACCGAAACCACGGATCGCAGTGGATCAATTTCTTGTGCTGTTGGTCCGGGCGGAGGAGGCTGTTTTGGCTTCGGGGCCTGGGAAGATGACGCCAATTTTGATGCACGTGTTTGGGATGTGGATTCTTTAAGCAACGTTGGCACCATCAGTACTGATGCAAGAGGCCAGTCCTATATGCCAGCACTTGTTATTCCCATCCCACTGATTGCTCGTGTTGAAGCAAATGCCTGTTCTAGATTAGCAACTCAACTTAAAGAGTTTGTGAAAGGAAGTTAGAGGCCTCTGATTTGCAAGCAGTAAAAAGTTAACATAATAGGTAGTCGGCACTATGTCTAATTCAAGCCTAACAAGCTTAGTTCAACCCTCAGCTCAGGCTGTACGAATTGCTAGGCCTATTGCATTTCTTTGCAGTTTAATTCTGCTTTTCCTTACTTCATCGTGTTCAATAAATCCGGCTACTGGTGGTACCAATTTTGTTTTGATGTCGGAAAGCAAAGAGAAAGAAATTGGCTTGGAAGAACATGAAAAAGTCCTGGCAAGTATGCCCCTGTTAGAAGATGAAGAGTTGTTAGCTTATGTTCGTGAGGTGGGTAACAAGGCAGCAAAGGTTAGCCATCGCCCAGACCTGGAATATACCTTTAATATAATTGATAGCCCCGAAATAAATGCTTTTGCTTTGCCGGGAGGCTACGTCTATGTTAATCGCGGTTTGTTAGCTTATCTCAATTCAGAGGCAGAGTTAGCCGCCGTTTTATCTCATGAGATTGGGCATATCACAGCGCGGCACTCGGTCCAGCAACAAGCAAGACGCGGTGTTTCAAAAACTGCAGCTACGATAGGTGGTTTTGTCACAGCAGTTGCGACAGGAAGTAACTATGTCGGCTCTCAGATTAGTGAGGTGGCATCGATCTGGGCGCAAGCGGGCCTAAGTGGTTTCAGCAGAGAACATGAACTGGAAGCCGATAGCCTAGCAGCAGAGTATTTAGTCAAAGCGGGCTATGACCCCGCTGCGATGATTGATGTAATCACTGTGTTAAAGAATCAGGAAGATTTCAACAAGCTGGTATCGAATAATAGCAGTGGTGGCTACCATGGTTTATTTGCAACTCACCCACGTAATGATACTCGTCTGCAGGAAGCGATTGCGCAAGTGGGTGATATTTCTGGAAACGAAATTACCGAAACTGATGATTCTGTTTTTAGAGAAAGACTTAATGGATTAATAGTCGGCCAGAATCAACGTTCGCGGACTACCGATGCAAGGAACCGCTACTATCAGGAGCTGCTAGGTTATACGCTGATCTTTCCTGATGGTTGGAAAATTGTAGAAACCACAACTACTGTGACTGCAGAAAAGGAAGCAACAGGAGCTATCCGAATAGAAGCTCAGCGGATCCAAGATAATATAGAACCGCGTTTATTTCTTAGGGATAAAATGGGCGTTACTGCACTACAGAAATCGGAAAAACTCGAACAATATAGATTGAAAGGCCACACTGGAGTAGCGGTATCTCCGGAAACAGGAAACCTCGAGAGAGTAGCAGCGATTTATTTTGGCCCGAGGGTATTTATTTTCCGTACTGAAATCGAAGATTCTAGTGTAGTCGATGATATAGATGCAGAACTGCTGGCATCGATTCGAAGCTTTAGGGCGATTCAACATGGCGAAATTGCCGCTGCTACAGAGACAAGAATTAGATTTGTTCAGGCAACTGAATTTTTTGATTTTACAGTGCTTGCCCAATCCAGCACGATCTCTAATTATGCGGAGGAATCTCTGAGACTTCTTAATGGTTACTATCCTATTGGCACGCCTGAGGCTGGTGAGTGGGTGAAAATAGTAGAATAGGTCGGCCTGATGAGAGTGCTTAGGCTGTAGTAAAAAGGCCGGTATTCGGTCATTTCAGTTAAAATACCGCAAGCTTGCACTAAATACCCCCTCCCCGGAGTTTGTTTTTGCCCGACACAGGGTTAAACTTGCATAACTCAAAACTCCTTAGCGCCATAGAATAATCTGATGACAGCTACAGAAGAACTGCACAAGGCTTCACGCAAGAAAAACTCTCCTTTAGATCTTAAGGATTTCCTGAATGGGCTGTTTGCTGACGGGCGAATTAATCAAGAAGATTTCGATTATCTGCTGAATAATCGTCGATCAGCAGAGGATAAAAATAAACATATTCTCCATTATGTAGCAGATCAGAAAATTGAAGATCGAAAATCGGCAGGACAGAAATTTGATATAGAGAACTTGACCATGGTGCTTAGCAAGCAGTGTGGACAAGATTATTATCGTATAGACCCGCTAAAGATCGATGCGGCAGCAGTGACTCAGGTAATGTCCTATGCATTTACCCAGCGTCACCATATATTAGCTGTAGAAGTTACTCCCTATGAAGTAAAAATCGCAAGCGCAGAACCTTATATCGATTCTTGGGAGTCGGATTTGGAACACGTATTACAGAAAAAAATAGTGCGTGTAGTATCCAATCCAGTCGAAATAAAACGCCTTACCACTGAGATGTATAGCTTGTCTAGTTCCATAAGCCGTGCACAGGAGGGAGGCCCGGCCAAGAAAGGCATCGGTAATCTGGAACAGATGTTGGAGTTGGGTCATATAAAAGACCCGGAGGCTAACGACCAGCATATTGTTAACGTGGTGGACTGGCTATTGCAGTATGCTTTCGAACAAAGGGCAAGCGATATTCACATCGAGCCACGTCGAGAGAAAGGGAATATTAGATTTAGAATCGATGGTGTGCTCTACACTGTTTACTCGCTACCCATGCAAGTGCTCGCCGCAGTGACTAGTCGACTAAAAATCCTGGGGCGAATGAACGTTGCCGAGAAGCGTAAGCCACAGGATGGACGGATCAAAACAAAAAGCCCGAATGGCAACGAGGTGGAACTTAGGCTCTCGACTTTGCCGACAGCATTCGGTGAAAAATTGGTTATGCGTATCTTCGACCCAGAAGTATTGCTGAAGCCATTCCAAGAGCTTGGACTTATCAATGATGATCTAAATCGTTGGAAAAATATTATTAAGAACAATAACGGTATCGTTATTATCACGGGCCCAACTGGTAGTGGTAAAACAACTACTCTTTATTCAACGCTTAAAATGCTTGCAACAGAAGAGGTGAATGTTTGCACCATAGAAGACCCGATTGAAATGGTCGAAGATACATTTAATCAGATGCAGGTTCAGGAAAATATTGACCTAAATTTTGCTGACGGCGTGAAAGCCTTGCTAAGGCAAGACCCCGACATAATTATGATTGGGGAGGTTAGAGATTTGCCGACGGCTGAAATGGCTATTCAAGCAGCTCTTACGGGACATTTGGTTTTTACCACCCTGCACACTAACGATGCACCTTCTGCTATAACCCGTCTATTGGAGCTAGGGGTGCCGTCTTATTTAATTAAGGCTACGGTGATAGGTATCATGGCGCAGCGGCTGGTTCGAGTGCTTTGTCCCCATTGTAAGAAGGAAACTGAAATTGAGGCCGAGGCATGGGAAGCTGTGACTCGCCCCTGGAAAGTTAAATCACCTAAGAAAGCCTATGATGCCTCTGGTTGTATAGAATGTCGTGAAACAGGCTTTAAAGGGCGTGAGGGAATCTACGAAGTAATGCCATTCAGTGAGCCTTTGCAGAAATTTTCAGACAATAAGGGAGACCTGCCGGCGCTTCGCAAGCAGGCGTATAAGGAAGGCATGCTCAGCCTGCGTTTGAGCGGGGCACAAAAGGTAGCTGCAGGGCTAACCACTGTGAAAGAGATCCTTAGAGTTACTCCAGAAAATAAAGAATAGAAACCTTAAATTCCCTACTAGTTGAGTATGATGACGCAAAAGAGCCAAGACAATATTTTGGTGGTAGGGCCCTCATGGATTGGCGATATGGTTATGGCCCAATCTTTGTTCATGTCGCTTAAAGCACAAAATCCGAATAGCCGTATTTCTGTGCTTGCCCCGGAATGGACGCGTCCTCTATTAGATCGAATGCCAGAAGTAGAGAAAGGCATTAGTCTGCCAATCGGTCATGGGCAGTTGAATCTTGGTGGAAGAAAAGCATTAGGTAGATCGCTTCGCCCGGAGCAGTTTACTACCGCTATTGTATTACCGAACTCCTTCAAGTCCGCACTCATTCCATTTCATGCAGGAATACCCAAACGTATAGCCTGGCGGGGAGAGTGGAGAAATCTTTTGTTAAGCGACTGTCGCCGTCTGAATAAGGAAAAATTTCCGTTAATGGTGCAGCGCTTTGCGGCTCTTGCTTTTCCGGCTTCTAGTGAGCCGCCCGCAGATATTCCCCAACCACAGCTACAGACAGATTCGACAAGTGTTGAGACTGCATTGAGTGAATTTGCTTTAGACACCAGTAGCAAGGTTCTAGCAATATGCCCTGGAGCAGAGTTCGGTGTGGCAAAACAGTGGCCGGTCGAACATTTTGCGCGCACTTGTGAGTCTTTTATTGATAGAGGATGGAAGATTTGGATATTCGGTTCAGATAAGGATTCTCAGGTAGCAAAGGATATTCTATGCTTACTAAGCGAACAACAGCGACAGAGCTGTGTTAGCTTGGCGGGCAAGACCAGTTTAGCGCAGGCGATAGACTTGCTTTCTATGGCCGATGCTGTTGTCTCTAATGATTCAGGCTTGATGCATATAGCTGCAGCGCTTGATAAGCCTGTAGTTGCGCTTTATGGTTCAACATCGCCCGATTTTACACCCCCATTAACGGATAGAGCAGAGCTGCTATCAACAGACATAGAATGCCGGCCGTGCTTTAAAAGGGAATGCCCATTAGGGCACAAGAAATGCCTAATGGATTTGAAACCGGATAGAGCGATAAATGCCGTTAACAAGCTAATGGCTCAAGGGCTTTGAGCAGGAATTATCTGTAGTGAACCAAAGGAAGAAATAGTTGCGAGTCCTAATAGTAAAAGTGTCTTCGCTGGGCGATATTATCCATACCTTGCCTGCAGTAACAGATGCATACCGAGCGAGAAATGATATTACCTTCGATTGGGTGGTCGAGGAGAATTTTGTGGAAGTTCCAGCTTGGCACCCTGCGGTAGAAAAAGTTATTCCAGTTGCATTTAGGCGGTGGCGAAGAAGTATTATCAAGACTTACCTTGGCCATGAGTTTCGTGCCTTTAAACATGCCTTACAGGGTGTTCACTACGACTTGGTTATTGACGCTCAAGGTTTAATTAAAAGCGGTGTTATAAGTCGTTTATCTAAAGGATTAACCGTCGGTTTAAGTAACCATACTATTCGTGAACCTATGGCAACTCTGTTTTATAACAAGGTCTACTCAGTGCCTTGGACCGAACATGCAGTTGATAGAGTAAGGCAGCTATTTTCCAGGGCTCTTCAATATGAGTACGATCCGCAGCAGGTCGATTATGGTATTGATATAGATAAAATACGAGCAGAGAATAATGAAGAAGATGAAAAGCAAGTAGTCTTCTTACATGGCACTACATGGAAAACCAAGCACTGGCCTGAAATATATTGGCGTCAGCTCGCACATATTGCTACAGAAGCCGGCTATAAAGTTATTTTGCCGTGGGGAAACCCTGAAGAGAAAAAAAGAGCGGAGGCTATTGCCTCAGGAAATGCTATGGTAACCGTGCTCGACAAGCAATCTTTGTCAGGGCTGGCTAAACACATCCAACAGTCGCGAGGTGTAATCGCTGTAGATACAGGCTTGGGCCACCTTGCTGCAGCATTAGCGAAACCGGCAGTATCGCTATATGGGCCAACTGATCCTGGTCTCTCGGGTACATTTGGTAATAATCAGTTACACCTTAATTCAAGTTTTAGCTGTGCCCCGTGTGTTAAAAAGGTATGTAGCTACACAGGCTCAAGTGTGACAGAGGAATATCAGGGAAGCCCTTTTACTGTTACTCCGCCTTGCTTCGCTACCCATAACCCAGCAAAGGTCTGGCAACAGTTTGAGCAGTTGTTAGAAAACCTTTAAGCAGAAGAATTAACCTCAAATGAAGCTAAGTTTTCTGATCTATACATATTTTCCTTTCGGCGGATTGCAACGAGATTTTCTTCGTATTGTAGAGGAATGCTTGCAGCGGGGACATGATATACATGTTTACACGTTTAGTTGGCAAGGGGATATTCCCGCTGGTGTTAATGTGATTTTGGTGCCAGAGCTTTCACGAAATCGAATAAAAAGAAATAAAGCTTTTAGCAAATGGGTGCAAGAAACCCTAGATGGCCAGGAAAGAAGCCTAATCATTGGATTTAACAAGATGCCTAATCTTGACATCTACTTCGCAGCTGACCCTTGTTTTCTTGAAAAAGCAGAAAAGCAACGAGGGTTGTACTATAAATTTACTCCTCGCTATCGACATTTCAAAGAGTATGAAGCATCAGTTTTTGCTAAAGAAGAAAAGACTGAAATATTAATTCTTTCTCCACAGCAGCGCATAGCGTTTGAAACATACTATCCTGAGTGTGGCTGTCGCCTAACTACTATTCCTCCAGGTATATCTGTTGATAGAAAAGTAGAAGAAATAGATAGTGAAGTCGCTGCAACATTACGTGAAGAGCTGCGAATAAAACCAGATGAAAAATTGATACTGCAAATTGGTTCTGGTTTTCGAGTTAAAGGTGTGGATAGGTCGCTGCAAGCGATAGCTTCATTGCCGGTAGCATTGAGAGAAAAATGCCGCTATGTATTAATTGGTCAAGATAAGCCTGACAGGTTTCTAGCCTTGGCAAAGAAGTTAGGAATTCGGGAAAATCTCATAGTATTGCCAGGAAGAGATGATATCCCACGGTTTTTGGCAGCAGCAGATATTTTGTTGCACCCGGCCTATGCAGAAAGTGCGGGATATGTACTATTGGAGGCTACAATTGCTGGATTGCCAGTTCTCACTACTGCTACCTGTGGCTATGCTTTTCATATAGAAAAGGCTGCTTCAGGGGAAGTGTGCAAGGAGCCTTTTCAGCAGCAGGAACTAAATACTCGTTTACAAAATATGCTGGAGTCGTTGGCTACTGCTAGCTGGTCAGGGAATGGCCTGAAGTACGGTAAGCAAGAAGAGCTATATTCACAATCGGCAGTTGTGGCAGATTTTATTGAACAACATATAGCTAGAATTTCTTAAGGCATTTCCTATGTTGTATCTGAACGAAGAATTTAAAAAAGACATACAGGGAGCTGATCCATTTAGCTACTTGTGCTCCGTTCAAGGGAAAGTTTATCGTGATGTTAAAGGCAGGAGAACGATACAGTTTCAACTAAACGACAAGAGTTATTTTGTTAAATTCCATTTTGGTGTTGGCTGGCGAGAAATAATTAAAAATATTTTACAGCTACGTATGCCCATATTAGGCGCACAGAATGAATGGCAAGCCATTAGAAAGTTGAAGGCCCTTGGCATAGATACGATGACCTTCGTTGCCTATGGGAGCAGAGGCTGGAACCCGGCGCGACGTCAGTCTTTCATTGTCACGGAAGATCTGTCAGACACTACTAGCCTTGAAGACTATTGCCGAGAATGGCGACAAACTCCCCCTAATTTCTCAAAAAAACTAAGACTAATACATCGAGTTGCCAGTATGAGCCGATCTTTGCATCGTGAAGGTGTTTGTCATCGGGATTTCTACCTCTGTCATTTTTTATTAGCCAATAGCTCACTTGACCAAGAAAATGATGATGCGCTAACCCTGTCTCTGATCGATCTTCATCGTGCGTTGATTAGTAAAAATCTTAATAAACGCTGGATAGTTAAGGATGTGGGCAGCCTGTATTACTCGGCAATGAATATCGGATTAACACAGCGCGATTTTTTCCGTTTCATGAAACTTTATGAAGACCGTAGTTTGCGTGATTGCCTAGTAGAGAAGCGCAGGTTTTGGCATGCGGTACAGAAGCGTGCTCTCTCTCTATACAATAATTTAGGCCCGGTAGAATAAGATAATGACTTTACTATCAAGTACAGATTTGATTGCGATGGGCCGCCATATTCCCACCCCGTTCAATCTGACTATTAAAGATGATAGGCGTGAGGTAGAAATAAAAATTGATTCAATTCTAAGAGTCGTACCTGGCAAAAGGGTAGTGGCTTTATCTCATTGGCAAGGCCGCACGGTGATTGTTAAGTTGTTCTTACATGGCAGTCGTTGGAAACGCACTATGCTAAGAGACATTGCCGGGATTAATCATCTCAAGAAAGCAAAAATACCAACCCCCAACCTTTTGCTGCAGACCACCACCGCTGACAATAAGGCGGGTCTTTTAGTTATTGAGTATCTACAACAAGGAACAAGTTTGGCTACTCTGTTTGAAGAGGCCAAAAGTGACGAAAGAGAAACAGAAATACTCGATCTAGCCATTAAGAGTGTCGCGCTTTGTCATCAGGCTGGGCTATGGCAAAAAGACATTCATCTAGATAATTTTATGCTGTCCTCTGGGAAGGTCTACACTTTGGATGGTGGTGATATCAAAACAAAGGATGCACCTCTTGATGCTGAGACCAGCCTCAGCAACTTTGCCATGTTTGTCGCACAGTTTCCCGTTAGTTTGGATCGAAGGTGGAAGGAACTGGTTGAGCAGTATAAGCAGCAAAATTCGCACTTAAAGGATGAGGATTACGCTGACTTTCCGCGGAAGGTCATAAAAGCCAGAAGACAGCGATTGGCAGCATTTGAGCGTAAGTTAACGCGCTCTACAACGGTGAATCGTTGCGAAAGAAACGCTGGCATTTTCTATATCTATGATAGGTCTCTTCATTCCGCTGAGTTAGAGAAGTTTATCGTTGCCCCAGACAGTTTTATACAGAGTGATCATCTGTTGAAAGACGGCAATTCTAGTACGGTGGCGATAGTCCAGATTGACAAGAAAAATTATGTACTGAAGCGCTATAATATTAAAAGCTTCTGGCATGGCCTTTCTCGGTGCTTCAGGCCTAGCCGGGCACATCATTCCTGGCGTAATGCCTCTGTTCTGGAAATGCTCGGTGTGGCAACGGCACACCCCTATTTATATATTGAGGAAAGGGTATTGTGGTTCTTTCGAAAGCGAGCATATTTTCTCTGCGAATTTCTTGCGGCCAAGGACTTTGCCACAGAATGGGAGAATCAATCGGAAGATCTCGGAACTGCAGATGAAATTATTGCACTTTTCCGTGAATTGTTTCGCGTGTTTTTTGACTACCGAATTAGCCATGGCGATATGAAGGCCAGTAACTTCTTAGTTAAAGAAAAGCAACTTTATGTGCTTGATCTTGATGCAATGGCTCGCAATAAATCGAAAAGAAAATTTATGGAAAGATTCAACAAAGACATGAAAAGGTTTCAAAAGAACTGGTTAGGCACAGCCTTAGAGCCAAAGGCGGAACAGCTGCGGCAAGAAGCTGAAAAATTCTAGGTTGGAACAAACTATGCCTACTATAACAATTGGCCTATCAGGTGCGACTGGACAAGACTCTGCAGCAGCATTGTTTATTGATAACGAGTTGGTGGCCGCAGTAGAGGAAGAGCGCTTAATCCGGCGTAAGCAGGCACCAGGAGAGCTTCCCTATCTTTCTGCTCGGCGCTGTATGCAAATAGCTAAGGTCAGCCCAACCCAGATAGACCAGGTGGCAATACCCTATGCTCCCATTTCTCTATTTAATAAAGCGCGCTGGCATTATGCCTACCGACATTGGTATGCGCCTGATCGTGCTATTGATGGCCTTTTAAATGGCAATCGACGCTATAGGAGATATCTGCGCGAGCTAAAAGTATTGCTGGAGAAATTGCACATACCACCTGACAAAGTGAAAATTATTCCAGTTGAGCATCAATTGGCCCATGCTAGCAGTTGTTACCATCTAAACGAGAAGGAGGGTAAAACAGCTATCTTCTGCAACGACTCCAAGGGGGAATATTCAAATATTTTCCTAGGCTATGGAGAGAATGGGAAGATCGTCAAAGTCAAAGAGTTTTACAATCCAGATTCATTAAGCGGAATGTATGCTGCATTAACTGACTATCTTGGCTTTGATATTTTCAATGGCGAATTCAAAGTAATGGGAATTGCTCCTTTTGGTGATCCTAATAAGTATGATCTTTCATCCTTAGCCAGCTTTAATGGCAAGAAGTTTAAAGTAGATAACACTCTGATAGGGACAGTTGGATTACGACGCTTTAAGGCGAAATCCAAGGGGCATTACTTTAGTCAGAAGCTTGTGGATATGCTGGGGCCAAGGCGCGTTGGTAATTTGGTTGACGATCCCTATGTTCACTATGCTGCAGCGATCCAGAAACTCTATGAAGACCTTTCAGCCAAATTAATATTGCATTACCTGTCAGACGTTCTTCAAGAATCCGGCCGTCTCGCAATTGCCGGTACTGGCTCAATAAATACTCGCTTGAACCAACGCTTGGCGAACCTTCCTCAAGTTAAAGAATTGATAGTACATCCGGCCTGTGGTGACTCTGGTACTGCGATTGGCGCTGCAAGTTATGCGGTGCGGCAAACAGGAAAGAAGATCAAGCCCATTAATAATATGTTCTATGGCCCTTCTTATAGCAGCGTTCAATGCATTGATGCCTGCAAATCTCATCGCGAAAAACCAGTGTGGGAAGTGTTAGAAAACCCATATCAAAAGGCGGCTAAAATTCTTGCAGAGGGCCATTTACTTGCCTGGTATAGAGGGGCTATGGAGTTTGGAAAAAAAGCTTTAGGCAATAGAAGTATTTTGGCTAACCCTAATTTTGCAGAGGCAGCAGACAAAATTAACTATCAAGTGAAATTTCGTGAAGCTTGGCAACCCTATTCGGCATGTGCACTCGATAGTATTGCAAAAGACTTTATCCCGAATGAACAGAAAGATAAATATATGTGTGTGGCGGTAATGGCGAGTGAGAGCTGGGCTGAAAAGTATCCGGCTATAGTACATGTAGATGGTAGCACTGAAGTGCAGATAGTTGATGCGGAGAGCAATCCAGGCTTGCATAAATTATTAGTTAATTTTCAGCAAGAAACGGGACACGCTATGTTAATCAACACCAGTCTCAATCGCCCTGGAGAAGCTTTGGTTTGTTCGCCGGAAGATGCCGTGGATATGTTTTTAGGTACAGATATAGATTACCTGATTATGGAAGATGTCCTTGTAACCAGGCGTGAGCAATCTGATCAATGGTAAATTTTGTTTTTATCTCTTAATACAATAAATTCTGGAACAGTAAATTATAAATTTACTCGTTTATACAAAACGATACGTTGATTTTTTTCATTAGGAAAAGCGGTAAGGAACTCTATCTTTCGAGATACTGAACTTTTTTCAAGAGTTTGTTTGGTCTCAAAGGTTAGCTCTGCGGCAATGGTGTCGCCAACTCCGGTCGCGAATATCGCCTCTTCTGTAAGATTCCTTTGTACCTGGTCATATTCACTAACCTTGCCGCTAAAGTAAGCAATACTATGATTATTGGTAAGTAGCTTGGCTGAGGTGTCGGTGTTCTCCCTAATCCACTCTATTGAATCTGTGATATAGGGCTTCTCCTCACCAAAACTATAGTAGGAGTCAATGGCGCAATAACTTAAGAATATTGCAAAAGCTAGTTGTGCTTTACGCCTGCTTGGTTCTTTAATTGCTGAATAAAAATGCTGAATAATTAATGGAACGAATACGACGAGCATAATGCACAGCAGCATGGCGTAACGACTTGAGAGAAATCGGGTGATGATAAGAAAGGCTGTAAGTATTAACGCATTAATAAGAATATAAAAAATAACAGGGGTGGTAATGTGTCGTTCAAGGCTCATTCGTTTCTTAGAAAAATAGCCTAGTAGTAGCACTGTTAGATAGGGACCGCCGATAGCGTTAAATAAATTGGCAAGAAGAATAGCCGCCAGTCCAACTAGTAAAAATAGTTCAATATATTCGCGAGAGTATAGCGTGGCATGATCGCCGAAGAGTAAAGACCCTAGTAGGGCCCTCTCTTCCTCTGGAAGTGTGAATTTTGCTTCAATGAATGGCTGATAGACCGAGATAAATTCGATAAACAAATTTGCTATGTTTAGGCCCATTAACGCGAGGCAGAGAGACATAAAAATTGCGGTAGTTAATAAAATTCCCCCAAGCTTGAGCAATAACTTTTTACGTATTTTAGGCTCAAATCGAATATCTAATAACAGGGAAAATGGAGTAAGAATCAGATACGCCAATGCTTCGACCCGAAAGGCGGCGGCAAACAATAAAGAACCACAGTAGCACAATGCGTGTTTCGTTAATTGGGTGCGGGTGAATAAAAGATACTGCCATAGTGCAAATACTGACAGAGCCCAGTATCCAATATCGCGGATAATAGAATTACGGTATTCATTCAATTGCGGATAGACTAAAAGAATAATCGCGGCAATCAGTAGCAAAGGCCTGCTGTCATCAATTTCACGGATTATGCTTATAAATGCGAAAACGAGGAGGGCGTAGAAAAAAGAATTGACTAATAGGCCGGCAGAAAATAAGTCTATGCCGAACCAAGACACTGCTGCGATTAAAATTGAATACGTGGCCCAGAAGTAATGTTGGTAAGCGGCAACAACCCCATCACTGAGAAAGATTTCGGCAGTACGAACATAGGTATAGGCATCTGCATTAGGCTCACCTTGAAACAAGAGGGTAGAAACAGACACAGCCAGGCTAGCGATTACTGCTAGCCATCGAATATCAATTTGTCGCCAGTCATTTTGCATTTATATTTTATTCCCAGCTATTTGGCTCAGCCGCATTAATAGGGTCTGGCAGAGCGGCCTTTCGCCTGTGTTTTAAAGCGTTTATGCAGCCATAAATATTGATCCGGCTGTTTTCTAATAGCCTGCTCCACTAGTTTATTCACAGTTATTGCGTCTGCCTTTTCGTTTCCGCTGGGGAAGCCTTGCAGTGGCGGGCTAAAGTCCAGATGATACCCTGAGTTGTCTTCATTACGATAATGGCTGTAAAACAGCACCGCTGAATTATTTACTTTGGCAAATCTTGCAGTGGCGGTGATAGAAGCGGCTTCATTACCAAAAAAAGGAACGAAGACAGAATGCTTTGCTCCGTAGTCCTGGTCCGGGGCATACCATAAAATTCTACCAGCCTTCAGGCTACGTACTGCGCCGCGTACGTCCTTACGGTCATACACATGACGAAAATGACGTATGCGGCCATTAAACATGGCAGCCTGAAATAATGGGTTCTTATTTGGGCGATAGGTAATATCCATGTCGCCGACTAAATTAAACAGGAAACCCCCTAACTCAAGCGTAGAGAAATGGGCACATAGCAGCAATACACCCTTGCCTTCAGCAACAGCATTTTGCAAATTTTCCAGCCCGGCTATTTTGGTGCGGTTGCGATAATCTTCTGGGCTCCGGTGCCAGGAGATTGCCACTTCAATTAGGCCAATTCCGTTGGATAGGAAGGTCTTTTTGACTAATTTCCTGTGCTCCGCCTCCGATAGTTCAGGAAAGCAAAGGCGTAGATTGACCTCACAGATGTGACGCCGTGACTTGGCGAAATAGTAGCTCATCAAGCCAATAAACTGACCTATGCGAATCTGCAAAGGGTAGGGCAAGTGGGCTACAGCCCACATCAGAGCTAGGCCTACCCATGTTGGCCAATATCGGGGTGCAGTGAATTGGCTTAGGGGGGTTCTTATTTGAGAGTCTTCAGCCACAAAGTACGCCAGTCAACACTAGAATGGGTTTTGCAAGAAACAGAGATTAATCGTATATGGCGCGCATTGTAGCAGAAGCCTGTTATCAACAGCAGTTGTGGAAGGGTAAGGCCTGAAAATTAATGAAATAACTCAAGGCCAAGGTGTTAAACGAGAAAACCTAGAGAATATGGCTGCATTTTCGCTAGAAAAGCAATATTTCCTCCATTTCTCCCTCTCTTCCCGATGCTACCCCATGTGATATGATCTGCCGCCAGCTTTTATCGTTAATATTCAGAAATTCGACAGACAGGGAACCTTAGATGAAACTTGAGATGCCTCTATTCCATCAGGCCAAGCTATTGGTTGTCGGTGATGTCATGCTTGATCGATATTGGCATGGTGCTGCCTCTCGCATATCCCCAGAGGCACCAGTTCCCGTGGTGCGGGTGAGCAACCAGGAAGATCGGCCTGGCGGCGCAGGCAATGTGGCATTAAATATCGCTGCTTTGGGTTCAGCGTCTACTTTAATTGGGGTTGTTGGGCAGGACGAGAATGCTCAGGACCTGGAGTCTCGACTCACCGCAGCAGGCGTTTATTGCGAATTTCTGCGCTGTGCCGACAAGCCAACTATAACCAAACTGCGGGTTATCAGTCAGCATCAGCAATTAATACGGGCAGATTTTGAAGACCATTTCGATCAGGAAGATGTGGCTGATCTACAGAGCATGACCGCGCCATTGCTGCCTAGTGCTCAGGTATTGGTCCTTTCTGATTACGGTAAAGGCGCGTTGCAAGACGTTTCTGCATTGATTGATTTGGGCAGAAAACAAAATATTCCGATTATTGTTGATCCCAAGGGAACCGATTTTCAAAAGTATCGCGGTGCAACACTGATAACGCCAAACTTAAGTGAGTTTGAGACCGTAGTTGGCCCTTGTGCCAATGAAGATGAGCTCATCAGCAAGGGCTTGAAGCTAATGAGCGATCTAAGCCTGCAGGCATTATTAATTACTCGTGGTGAACATGGCATGACATTACTACGCCCCGATTCAGCAGAGTTACATTTGCCAGCACGAGCCCGGGAAGTGTTCGATGTAACTGGTGCTGGTGATACTGTTATTTCAGTATTGGCTTCTGCGCTTGCTGCTGGCGATGGTCTTGCGGATGCAACGGCCATTGCAAATCTGGCGGCTGGCCTTGTGGTAGGTAAGTTGGGTACGGCAGCGATAAGCGGACCAGAATTGCGCCGGGCAATACTTGCTGAGCAGGACTCTGGATTTGGTGCAATGACGGCCGAACAACTTCAGATAGCAGTGCAGGATGCGAAAGATCATGGTGAAAAAATTGTGTTCACTAATGGTTGTTTCGATATTATCCATGCGGGTCATGTCGGCTATCTCAGCGAAGCGAAGAAGCTTGGAGACAGGTTGGTGGTAGCCATTAATGGAGATGACTCAGTCACTAGATTAAAGGGAGCTGGCCGCCCTATTAACCCTGTTGAAAGGCGTATGGCGGTACTTGACGGCTTAGAGGCTGTGGATTGGGTAGTAAGTTTTTCTGAAGATACCCCTGAAGCTTTATTGCAAGCTTTGCAGCCGGATATTCTCGTGAAAGGTGGCGACTATTCTCTAGATCAGGTTGTGGGCGGTGAGTATGTGAAATCCTATGGTGGCGAAGTGCGTGCTCTAGAATTCTTAGATGATTGTTCAACTTCGGCAATTGTAGAGAAGATGCGAGATTCTTCTGACTAAAAGTCTTAAAGTTGTTGGGCGGCTTCTACATTTTCCTGCAAGTGTTTGGGGTTTATAGTGCCTACAATGACACTGCTTACTCCCTCTTTGGCTAAAGCGAATTGTAAATTATTCTGTGATGCGCTGGTTTTATCTGATCCGGCCCCGGATGAACGCCCTACACAATCATGACCACTGTTTAATGCTTTTTTGATAAGCACGCCTTTATCTAGTGCTAATGCGCGATCTATTACCGGTACATCGTCAAGCATAGAAGGGTTGTAAGTCACCATGACTAGATCCAGTAAATCCAAAGCCTTCAGGCCACCTTCAACAGTTTTGCTGGACATGCCAATAGCCCTGATCAGGCCTTTGCTCTGCAATTGTTGCAAAGTTTCCAGGCAATCGCTGGACTCCAGAATTTGCATGTCCCTGCCATCTGAATGAACCAGTACTATATCCAGATAATCAGTTTTTATATCTCTGAGGCTACGCTCAATACTACGGCGAGTATGTTCTGCCGAGAAATCGAAAAATGATTTACCACCAATAAATTCCTCGCCAACTTTGCTACAGATAACCCAATCATGGCGAGCTTTAAGCAATCTCCCCAGCCTTTGTTCACTGCTGCCATAGGCCGGTGCGGTGTCGAGAAAATTAATTCCAAGTTCTTCCGCTTGATCAAGAAGCGCAGTAACTTCTTTATCGGAAGGCAATAAAAAACTGCTTGGATATTTTACTTCCTGATTGCGGCCGATCTTAACTGTGCCTAAGCCTAGGCAAGAGACTTCAATACCTGAGTGCCCGAGTTTCCGTTTTGCTAAGCTCATTAACTTTCAATCCCAACGGGTAGTAGCCGCTTCTGCTAGCTTTAAGTTGTCATTTAAACCTGCGCTTGCTTCGGCCCCAACAGTAACTAGGTTTAATGCTTTTAAATAATCACTTATCTTATCGGCCAGATTTGGGGTTAAGGTTAGTTTAGTCGGCCAGGCCACGAGTGCGTTATTTTCTTCAGTGAAATAAGCATCTTCTGGGCGGTAATCATTATTAATATTCGCTTCAGCCCTATTTACGTTAAAGCAGTGCCATTGCGTATTCTGTAAATCAGCCCAAGGGAAAACGTTATCCAGCAAAGACTTGGCCTCTTGAATTTGTGCTACTTCGTCTTTTCCTACTCCGGATTCGGCAACCTCACCGCCAAGATACCAGACAGTAGAGCCGTCAGAGCTGGTATGGGAGGTTACGGTTAACTTTGGCGTCAGACTAAAGCTGTCACCAATACAGTGAACATACACTGCGGGAAGCTGCTTTCCTTTCACATAAACCATGTTCAATGGTCGAGTCTGTGCCTTTGGCTTCTTAAGCTGTGCCTTATCGATAAGCTCTTGATTGCCCTCGCCCGCACTGAAGATAAATCGTTGCGCGTGTATGCACACAGCAGATTCACCATCTTGTAATGACACTGCTTGCAGCTTATCTGAACTATCACGAGTGAATGAATAGCTGTCACTGGGGATATTGAAAATATACTGTTGGTGCTTCTTCACTAACACTTGTAATAGTGATTCTGTATCGATTACAAAATCAGGAAGTTTGTAGAGTGTGCCTTTAACGCTGGCTGCTTTGAAAAATGCAGGGTAGGCATCTTTTTCAACAGCTCCGACCCGACCGCTGAGGCTCTTGCTGCCAAGGAAAGTCTTCAGCTTTGAGCGAAATCCAGAGTCCGACCACATATAATAGTGCTCACTTAAAACCCGGCAGCCACGGAGATCAACATCGGCTTCTCCAGCCAGACATTGGCGCCAACGAGCGGGCATGGCAGATATCACATTGGCTGCACCGGTGAGTGTGCCGGCGAGTGCATATTTAAGCCCGCCGTGAATTATTCCTTGAGAGGCCAGAGTTTGACCGCCACCTAGTTTCTTGGTCTCTAGCAGAATGGCCTGGTGACCTTCGCTGCGTAAACGATTTAGCAGCCACAGTCCTGCGATTCCACCACCAAAGATGACGATGTCGGTTGAATAGCTTGATGTCATTCGTTACCTTAGCTGTTTACTCAGTGTGCGAAGCCAGTGTCTAGGATCGAAGGCGTCAAATGAGTACTCTGAGATTAGAAAGTAAAGTATATCGACATCTACCAGTATTTCCCACACAGTCGTGGGCTAAAACACAGGCTAGGCAGTATGCAGCGGATTATCTATAGCGTCATTTTTACCTTAGCCTTGCCGATCATACTAATTCGCTTGCTCATTCGTTCGGTTAAGGCTCCAGATTATCGTCGTCGAATCGGGGAAAGGCTGGCCCTGAAATCACCATCATGTGATTTCGATTCGAGTAAGTTAACTCTCTGGATTCATGCGGTCTCTGTTGGTGAAACGGTGGCCGCCGCGCCGTTGATATTTGCACTGACGCGAAATCATCCTGAATTACAGATAGTCGTTACAACGATGACGCCGACTGGTTCTGATCGTGTGCGAGCGCTATTTGGCGATAAAGTTTTTCACAGCTATATTCCTTATGACCTTCCAGGCACAACCAATAGGTTTCTTCAAAATTATAAGCCGGTGTTATTAATTCTGATGGAAACCGAACTGTGGCCAAATTTAATTCATAGCTGTAACAATAAGGCTGTGAAGATAGTACTGGCAAATGCTCGATTGTCAGAGAAATCAGCGCGGGGCTATTCACGTTTCTCTTCTTTTACTAAAAGTGTATTGCAAAAAATAGATGTTATTGCAGCACAGGCAAAGGCAGATGCAGATAGGTTTGTTAAGTTGGGTGCAGCAAGTGCAAATGTAAAGGTAACTGGTAGTTTAAAATTTAATTTGAATATAGAACCGAGAGAAAAGAACCAAGCTCTCTTTTTTTCGGGCCTAGTAAGCCTTGATCGTTCTATAGTGATGGCAGCAAGTACCCGCGAAGGTGAAGAAGAAAAAGTTTTATCTGCATTCGCACAATGTTTAAAAACTGAGCCTTCACTACTTCTTGTTTTAGTACCTAGGCACCCAGAACGTTTTGCTAGTGTGACTCGCCTATGTGAAGAGAGAGGTTTTCGTTTCTCTAGACGAAGTGAGGATAGGCAGGTTGATCCCGATGTGCAGGTTGTTATTGGTGATAGCATGGGGGAGATGCAGGACTATTATGGGGCAGCAGACATCGCCTTTGTTGGAGGTAGTTTAGTGAATACAGGGTGCCAGAATGTTCTGGAGCCGGCAGCGATGGCTATTCCGGTTATTGTTGGCCCCTCGCAATATAATTTTGCGACTATATGTAAACAACTCGAACAGGCTGGTGGCCTAAAAACAGTACAAGATGAAGCCCAGCTGGCTGAGCTTATATTACAACTTCTAGCAGATAGAATGGCCTTACAGAAAATGGGCGCGCAGGGTAAGGCGTTGGTTGCTGCCAATCAAAATGCTTTGCCAGCCCTACTCAAAATCGTAGAACCGCTTATTCAAACTGACGCGTAAGGTTTTCGGCAGAGTCAGTAGTGACTCGTACATTGTCCTCTACACGAATGCCTCCGCTAGAGTACAGTGCTTCAATCAGTTTCCAATTAATAAATTTACCCTTGCCTGAGGCTCTCTCAGCCTCAAGCAGTAAGGGAATGAAGTAAAGGCCAGGCTCGATAGTAAATACCATGTCCTTCTCCATCATTCGGGTATTTCTTAGTGCAGGAGAACTTGCGGGTGGAGGTAAAAGTGATCCATTTTGATTCGATTGGTGGCCTCCAACATCATGCACTTGAATGCCGAGAAGATGGCCTACGCCATGAGGCATAAACAGTTGCGGTAACTCTTTATCAATTAGGTTCTCCACAGAGCCAGTACATATCTCGTGGTCAATTAGAACCTGAGCTAGTTTTGTTAACGCTGATGTGTGAATCGCCTGGTAGGGCAGCCCAGGCTTAACTTCAGTTACCAGTTCTAATTCTAGAGCTTCCATAGCTGTTAGCAGTGATTGGAAGATAGGATGTGCATCGTCAGTGGCCGATGTGCGCGTAATATCAGAGCAGTAGGCCTGTACCCGACAACCTGCATCGATTAGCAGCACACGATTTTTCTCGTTATTAACTTTGCGTTTAAACTGATAGTGTAAGGTTGCTGCTTTTTCGTTGAGAGCAACGATATTCGTGTAGGGGCTCTCTTCTTCTAGATGACGCGTGGCATGCAGAAAAGCCATATGAATGTCATATTCTGTGCCACCCTGAAGAAAACAAGTTTTAGCCGCCTCATGCCCCTTCAATGCAAGCTGATTGGCGGCGCGTAGTTGGTCTAATTCATATTCTGTTTTTATTGCACGAGAGAAGTCCAAATAAGCTAAAAGTTTACTAGGGTTAATAAGCGCTTTGCTTACCCCAAGTGAGGCTGCCAACTCATTTTCTTCTCCCAGATAGGCAATATTGGTTTTGGATGGGCGTTGAAGATATTGTGCTAGTTCATCTAGCGACGTTAGACGCACTATCGAAAAATTCTCAGCCCAGCACTCATCAGTGTCTATGCCTTGCTCGTGCCAGAAATCACTGGGAATAATTTGAAAATAGATGGGCTTTTCATCTATCTGAAAATATACAAATTGATTTGGCCTGTTTACAGGAACCCAGCGTAGAAGATGACCATAAGCTTGGAAGGGTACACCTTGGTCATCACCATAGTAGTATTTTTCACAGCCACTATGAACTAGTATGGCGTTAATCTCAGGTGCTTCTTTATTAGTAAAGCGCAAGGCTTCATTGTAGTCATTGATGAGCCTGGCAATGTGGGCGGCATAGTTGGCGTTGATCAAGTCTCTTTCCTCACGAGCTATATTGTTAGCTGTTTAAAGCATAAGCTTGGAATTATACTGTGGATTAAGCCAGAGATTAGAAAGATTGCCAACCAGGCCAAAGGGGGAAATAAATGTTACATGCAATGTTTATGTTAGTAATACTGACTACAGTCATTATGGTGCTTACGGCTAGAGTTCGCATTGGTTCGGTACGAAGCGGTGAGGTACCGCCAAGTTATTATAGCCTTATGCAGGGGCATGAAGTTCCTGAGTTTGTGCTCAAGACAACACGGAATTTTAATAACTTGTTTGAGGTTCCTACCTTGTTCTACGCTGGAGGAGCTGTCTATCTGGCACTAGAGCAAACAGCGCAGTTGCCAGTAATTTGTGCTTGGATATTTGTTGCTGCAAGAGTGCTGCACAGTATTATTCATTTAAGTTATAACAATGTGCTTCATCGTTTGACTGTATTTGCGGCGGGAAACCTTTCAGTGTTAGTCATGTGGTTAGCAATCGTAAATGCTGCAGGGTCGCTCTAGATTGTAGCTGCAATATCGTAATTTTTGTCAGGAGAAAATAATCAGTGCCTGAAATAATAAAAACCTTCTCATTTTGAAAAGAGCGGTGGCGTAGTGTTGAGCACTGTCCTACACTTATTGTATGAGCATCGAAGATAGCTCTTAGGGAGTCCTTATCGAATGGAATCGATAAGAATTGGAATGCTTCCGGTTCCTTGAAATTGCATAGTTAAGGATAACAAAATGAACAATTACAAACCTTCCAGTCTTTAATAAGCTTCATGCTTGTTAGATTAATATTATAAAAAGCCTAAAAATGCTTATATCTTTTAAGCATTGCTTTCTTGCCGGCATTATTTTTTTAGAAATGACAGAAATACAATACTTGAAATTTTACGGCTATGCGCTTTCCGTACCGATACCATTAGCCCTAACAATAGAGCATGTTGATGCGGCCTCATAAAGCCCTGTTAAAAGAAGGTTGTGCTGGATTGAATGTTGCACTCAAATAATCAGGATGGACTGTAATGGTTAAAAAAAGCCTTGTTGTTGGAAAAACGTATTTTGCAATTGTAAAAGAAGGTGTATCAAGCACAGGATTTTATGACGATGTTTGTCAGGATTTCTATCTCTGTCGTCTATTGCACTGTTTAAATGTTTATCAGGTAAAGCTCCATGCTTACCTTTTACAACCAAGGCAGATTTTTTTCTTGTTTACTCCGTTGACCCCCAATGGCTTTTATTCTCTAGTTGGCTTTCTAAATAGAAGTTATAGTGACTATTTTTCTAGCAGGTTTTGTCGAACTATTCGGGTTTGGCGAGACAACCCTTCTTTAAATGTGGTTTCTAGCTCTGAACTTGTGCTTGATTGTCAGAAATTTATTGAACGTTACCCACTAACTATTTGCAGCCTCCGTCATCCAGGAGAATATAAATTTTCGAGCTACTGTAGTAACGCTTTTACCCGCAACCCCCAATATTTGTCGCAGCACCCATCATTTCGCGATTATCTCAGCAAGAGTAAGGAGCCACTCAAGCGTTATAGGGCTTTTATTGATCAGCCATTTTCGCCAGCCTATTTACGGTATCTTGAAAGCAGATTAATGTTTGGGCGGCCTCTGCTTAGCGCTAAGGCTCAGGCTCGGCTAGAGAAGTCCAATGTTTTGACCGATAAGGATAAAAACGGCAGAATGACGTTAATGAAAGGAAGCGTAGAAGAAGCACCATGTCATGCCTTTAGATAATGCCTAGGATAAGGCACTGTGCTCTACAAGTTAGGTGGTAAAGATGCTTAAGCCCCAAAAGACGGATTTTTATCCCTTTTATGATCCTTATAGAAATGGTGAGGTTTTTGGCTACGGCTACAAATTGTGCATATCGTTGTTATTTGGCTCTATCTACGCTCTTCTACAATATTATTCTTTGCCAGATAAAATGGTTTTCTTTAGCGAGAATTGTTGGATCCTCGGCATAATCATTTCAACTTCGCTGTTTGCATTATATGTGGCAACGGGTGTATTCCGAGATAACCTGGTGATAATGAAGGATATCGAAGGAAAACACGTAGTGGCCACGAAAGTAGTGGATGACTGGCTGACTGATAAGAGGTTTCTTCTGGCTGGCTTTACATTTGCAGCCCTAAATACAACTGTCGGTCATTTGTTAGGAGTTCCTTCTGAATTTCATGACGCAACCCTCTCTTTGCTTATGGTTTATTTCGGCTTCTTTCTGGCGGGCTTTGCGAGTGGCATGGGCTTGCTGGCTATAGCGGCAGTTATAATTCTATACGTGCGGTTTGCACCTAGCCTGCAATACTCTTTGGATGCGAATAATTCAGATGGTAATGGTGGGATTAAAGAACTTGGTGATTCACTTTGGTTCTTTGGTGGCCTTATTGGCGCAGTGGGCATACTCGTTTCCATACATATGTTCGGGGTTTCCTGGATGTATATGTACAAACCCCATGTTCAAATGATTTTTCTCTTCTGGGTATCCTTGCCCTTCATCCTGGCGGTTTCGGTTGTCCTAATTCCAGGCCTGGCAGTAAGAAGACAGGTTTCTTACTATAAGGCCTATAAAGCAAGTCAGCTTAAAAAAGAGAAGGTAAAGATTTATTCCAACTACAAGCAATTTGAATCTAAAGAAGATGATGCGATCATCTCTGAAAAGAAAGAGCTTGGTGAGAAGTTAGAGCGAATTCAGGATGAGTTAGAAAAGCTTAAGAAAATGCGCAATTCTCATATTGATGGAAAACGCTCAGACTAATACTTAACCCTTTCCAAGTCACTACAACAGCAATTAGCCTGCAAAGGGACAACGAGATTGGCTAGGTGCGGCTATTCGTAATTTTCCATGCCTGGACAGGCGCAGAAAAGATTCCTATCACCGTACACATTATCAATTCGATTAACGCTAGGCCAATACTTGTTGCTAACAGCTACATTGTCGGGTTGGTTGGGGTAGGCTGCCTGCATCTTACTATAGGGGCGGTCCCAATTTTCATCGAGTATATCCGCTAGTGTGTGTGGGGCGTTTTTGAGCGGGTTATTTTCCGCATCAATAGCATCGGACTCAAGCTGAGCAATTTCCTTACGAATCTGGATCATTGCATCGATAAAGCGATCCAGTTCCTGTTTTGATTCACTCTCTGTAGGCTCAATCATTAATGTGCCGGCAACTGGGAATGACATAGTTGGTGCATGAAAACCAAAATCCATTAAGCGCTTGGCGACATCCTCTTCACTAATACCAGAAGCGAGCTTCAAAGGGCGAAGGTCGATAATACATTCATGAGCTACCATACCGTTTCGTCCGGTATACAATACTGGATAATGTTCCGCTAATCTAATGGCTATATAGTTTGCGCTAAGTATTGCAACTTGCGTTGCTGCTAATAGCCCCTCGGCTCCCATCATTGTTATATACATCCAGGAAATTGGTAATATGCCTGAACTGCCCCAGGGAGCAGCAGAAACAGCGCTATTATTTGCGCCGGGGCCGGTTAATTTAATCAGAGCATGATTTGCTAGGTGCGGAGTCAGGTGCTTCTTCACTCCAATGGGGCCCATTCCGGGGCCACCGCCCCCGTGAGGAATACAAAAAGTCTTGTGTAGATTGACATGAGACACATCAGCGCCAATGTCTGCAGGCTTAGCGACACCTACTTGTGCGTTGAGGTTGGCACCATCCATGTATACCTGTCCGCCATGGTCATGGACAATTTGACAGACTTCTTTAACAGCCTCTTCATATACGCCGTGAGTAGAAGGGTAGGTAATCATTAGCGCGGCTAGACGGTCGCTGTTAGCTTCGGCTTTGTTGCGCAAGTCTGCTACATCGATATTGCCGTTATCATCACAAGCAACTAAGAGTACTTGCATACCAATCATTTGCGCACTGGCAGGGTTTGTGCCGTGGGCTGAACTAGGAATCAGACAAACATCGCGTTGTGATTCACCTATACTTTGTAAGTATTTCTTTATAGCTAATAGGCCGGCATACTCGCCCTGGGCCCCTGAATTAGGCTGCATGCTGACTGCGTCGAATCCGGTAATAGCAGCAAGCATTTCTTCCAGTTCTGAAATCATCTGCTGATAACCAGCCATTTGTTCAATGGGTGTAAATGGGTGTGGTTTAGAAAACTCAGGCCAACTAATGGGAGCCATTTCGGCTGCCGCATTAAGCTTCATGGTACATGAGCCCAGAGGGATCATCGCGTGAGTAAGTGAAATATCCTTATCTTCAAGCTTCTTCAAATAGCGCATCATGTCAGTTTCGCTATGATAGTTCTTGAAGTTAGGATGTTGTAAAAATTCACTACGTCGGATCAAGCTGTTTGGTATAGCTGAGCCTGTGCCCCCGTTAACAATAGAAAGGTCTATATCGTCGATGGAAAGATTGTTTGCTTTGTCTCCAACAATCACTTCCCAAATATTTTGAACATCATTAACCGTTGAGCATTCATCCAGGCTAATGCCAATTTGTTTATCTTTCTGTGCTCTATCCAGGCGTAAATTTATTTTGGCAGAACTGGTGCGGTTTAAAATTTCATCGAACTGATCTTCGTGAATTTTAATTGTGAGAGTATCAAAAAAGCTTTCATTACAAACTTCAACGCCAGCTTGCTGCAAACCAGAAGCAAGTATAGAAGTAAGTCGATGAATTCTTTGTGCAATATTTTTCAGGCCGTCGGCGCCATGATACATCGCATACAGTGCTGATATATTTGCTAGTAACACTTGGGCTGTGCAGATATTGCTGTTCGCTTTCTCGCGTCGTATATGCTGCTCTCTAGTTTGTAATGCCATGCGGAACGCTTGGCGCCCGCGCTGGTCAACCGACACACCTATGATACGTCCTGGAACTGCTCGCTTGTATTCATCTTTGGTCGCAAAGTAGGCTGCGTGAGGGCCGCCATATCCCATAGGCACACCAAAACGCTGAGTACTGCCCATCACAACATCTGCGCCCATTTCTCCTGGTGGTTTTAGCAGAGTTAGACTCATTAAATCTGCAGCTACGATAGCTATTGCTTTGTGCTCATGTAGCTGTTCTATTACAGAAGTTAAATCGTGTGCTTCACCAATCATTGAAGGGTATTGGAAGATTGCACCGAACAATTCAGTCATGTCGACATCAGTGATGTCACCAATGACAAGCTCAAACCCAAAACATTCTGCGCGAGTTTTGAGAACATCAATTGTTTGTGGAAAACAGTGCTTATCGACGAAAAATTTCTCTGCTTTTCGATTTTTGCTGACTCGCTTGGCCAAAGACATTGCCTCGGCAGCAGCAGTGGCCTCATCAAGAAGAGAGGCATTGGCTAGGCTCATCGCAGTGAGGTCCAGAGTCATCTGTTGAAAACTCAACAGGCACTCAAGGCGGCCCTGGGAAATTTCAGGTTGATAAGGGGTGTAAGCCGTATACCAGCCAGGATTCTCGAGTACATTGCGCAGAATGACGTTGGGGGTATGGGTGTCGTAATAGCCCAGGCCAATAAAAGACTTGGTCGCTGAATTTTTCGCTGCGATATCTTTTAATTTGAGCAACGCCGCACTCTCTGTAAGGGGGGCAGCCAGACCCAGAGAATCTTTTAGTGCTATGGATTCTGGGACCGTTTTTTCAATCAGCTCTTCTAGTGAATTTAACTTCAATGCCTGCAGCATTTCTTGGACTTGTGAACTACTCGGGCCTATATGCCGGTCGATAAATTCAGTACGGTATTGTAGGGATTCCAGAGAGGGTGTAGCGTCATTATGAGCGGAATTATTTTGAATCGCCTGACTTGATTGAGTTTGCATGACTGTCCTTTCAGGAATCGGGTGTAATTCTGATATTTGATGGCAACTATCGGGTTTAAGCTTTGGGGGTCAATTGTGTTGCTGGTGCTTTACTCACCCTCACAGTGGTCTGAATAAGCGTCAGAGTCCATAAGCTCGTCCATCTCTTGCTCATCACTTATTTGAACCTTGTAAAACCAGCCGTCGTCATAGGGGACTGCGTTAACTGTTTCTGGCGCATCTACCAGAGCCTCGTTAACTGCAATGACTTCGCCAGACACAGGGCTATAAATATCGGAGGCCGCTTTTACTGACTCAACCACCGCTACTTCATCTTTGACATGAACTGTCGTTCCAACTTCTGGTAGCTCGATAAACACAATATCACCCAATGCATCTTGGGCATGATCGCTGATACCGATGACTGCTGTTCCATCTTCTTCGAGTCGGACCCATTCATGAGTTGGGGCGTATTTCAAATTGTCAGGGTATGTACTCACTGGGTATTCCTCGTTTAATTGCTGCTGTTAAGAGTTTTCTTGCCAAGAAATCTGGATTTTTGAACTGTTGCTCTGAGTGGTGAATTTGACACTTCTACTCGAAGACTTTCTTGCCGAATCGAACAAAATTTGGTTTCACGATGCGGACGTCAGTTAAAGTCCCTCGAATGTTTACTCGGCAAGTTCTACTGTTCACCGGGATTCTAGCTAATGCAATTGAATGCTTCAATGTAGGGGAAAAACTACCGCTGGTGATCACGCCTTCACCATTGTCACACACTACAGTTTGCCCTTCGCGTAGTACACCACGTTGCTCCAATACCAGCCCGGTAAGTATGGGAAAATGCCCTGCTTGCTGTTCTTGTTTGTGTTTTTGTATTGCAGTTCGCCCAATAAAGCCGCGATCTTCCGGCTCCCAAGAGATAGTCTGCTCCATGTTAGCTGCTAGAGGGGAGGTGGACTCGTCCATATCGTGGCCGTAGAGATTCATACCGGCTTCCAGGCGCAGGGTGTCTCTTGCTCCCAGGCCGACCGGTTTAACACCTGCGGACAGCAATTGCTCCCATATCTCGGGTGCTTGCTCGTTTGGCAGCATCAACTCCAGCCCTTTCTCACCAGTATAGCCGGTGCGTGCAATGAACCAGTCCTCTGATTCAAATCCCCTGAAATTCTTAATCTGCGCTGTCGCCTCAGCATGTTTTGGCTCCAGAATAGAGCATACTTTCTCGATTGCCTGAGGTCCGTGCACGGCGAGAATGGCCAATTGTGGCTGTTCCTCTATGCTGACTTCATAATTCTTGCTCTGGCTGTGTATCCATGCGAGGTCTTTCTCGCGGGTGGCGCAGTTAACCACTAAGCGGTAACCGAAGCTCATGCGGTAGACGATCAAATCGTCCACAACACCGCCATTCTCGTTAAGCATTGCGCTATACAGTGCACGACCCACCTCATCTAACTTGATGACATCATTTGCTAACAAATAACGGAGGAATGCATGGGCGTCGTTACCACGCAGATCAATAATGGTCATATGGGACACGTCGAATATGCCGGCTTGGCTTCTTACCTGGTTGTGTTCTTCAATTTGTGAGCCGTAATTGATGGGCATGTCCCAGCCGGCAAAATCGACCATTTTGGCACCGGCATCAAGGTGCTTTTGATATAAAGAGGTATGCTGACCCATTAGTTAAGGCTCAAGGAGGGCAAAAAAAGAAGGCGCTATTTTACCTACAGCGCGGGTCTTTTAATAGTACAAGCTGTTGTCTTATCGTCTGTATTTGGCGGGAATAGTGAAGAGGTTTTCATCGCTTGCGTAATAGCAAGCTTATAACAATGCAGGGGGTGGAAAAGGGATAGCATGCAGCTATCCTTATTTCCTGAAACCAGCGATTACAGCTTTGCTGCGGCTTCGAGTATATCCTCAAAACGAGGTCGGTCCTGATATCGTTTTTCCGCAAATTTAGCTCTGATCACGCCATTGGGGTCTATTAGAAAGATGCCGCGATATGGAATCCCAGTAAACACTGTTTTCCGGTGAATATTCCAGATTTCGAACCCCAAAGGCATTCACATGAGTTACATCTTCGTCGTGAAGAAGGAAGAAGCTGATACCTTCGTCTTCTTGAGCTTCCTTCAACACCTCAACGGAGTCAAAAGTAAGGGGCGCAACGTTTATTCCCATTGCTTCGAATTGGTCACTAACTTTGGTCAGCTGCACGAGCTGGGCTTTACAGTAGGTTCACCAATCGAAGGAGCGACTCATCATAAAGAGAAGGCCTTTTTAACCATGTGCTTTTGTAAAGCCAGCGACACATGGAGCAGAATGGTATTTTTCCGGGCTCAGTCGATACCAGCCAGGAATCGTTCACCGCGAGGCAGGTAATTGTTATCGCTGTCCAAAGAAAACACGACAGAGTTAGATCGGCCAATAATTTCTTCTCGAGGCACAAAGCTATAAACACGACTATCGGCGCTATTGTCTCGATTATCACCAAGCACGAAATACTGACCTTCGGGCACGACGCTAGGTCCGTAGCTACGTGCGGTTCGGCCGAAGAAATGGTTGGAAAGCCTTGCTTGGTGCGCCATGCCTGGAAGCTCTTCCTGTATAATGATGGCATCATCATTTTTGGAAAGGACCTCGTAATTTGCCGCCTCTCCGTTGATGACTAATGCGTTATTTTGCATGTGAATAGTGTCGCCAGGAACTCCCACGATTCGTTTTACCAGTCTTTTGTTAGCTTTTTTTGAATCAATAATTACCACATCACCTCGAACAGGATCTGATAATTCTGCCAGAGATATTTCGGTGAAGGGTATTTTTACATCATAGGCAAGTTTGTTTACCCAGACTTTGTCACCATCAAGCAGGGTTGGCTGCATTGAAGCGCCGGATATAGAACTCAGATCGGCAATAGCACTCTTAAAAAATACGATACAGGACAATAATAGAAAAAATTGTTGGTTGTCTCGCCAGAACAAACGCAAATTTTTAGAGGGACGCTCGAGAATGCTGGGTTTTTTAAGATCGTTCATTAGTTACACACCTTTAAGGGGCCTAAACTAGCTTAGGTTCTCCAGGCATGTCAATTGACTTGGGCTGGCTTATTTCTATCTGTTGTTCAGCGGTTTATCTTGCCTCATTAGCAAGAACGATAGTGATGCTTTGCGTAGGTTTAAAAGCCGTAAAATAGTGGAAGAATAAAGTATCGTTATATCTCTGTTATAGACTTACTCAATTTGCTAAATCACAGACTTTACGCTTAGCCGAGAATCTTATTTTTCATGAAAATAGATAGCCAATTGCAGTGCTGGAATAGATAAAGTAATTTTTTTGAAGCTGTTGGTTTTAAAATTAAATGATTTGATTTGTGGCAAGCTCTGGATAAGAGTATTTCTTGCTGAAGTTGCGAAGCTATTTAACGTTAAGCACATAATAGTTTCTTCAGTATCTCCATATAAAAACTGTCAGATAGAACCGTCAAGAATTTTTCGTTAGTAGAGGATAAACTTCGTCACTTACGGGAGAGGCTGGGTCAAAAACTCTTCAAAAGTTCTCTCGAATTATTTGATCCGTTTGGGCTAACAAAAATAGCCATCCTTTATTAAGCGTTAGTGTCGTTATGATTGTCAGTAGCTCCCTGCTAGATGATGACTGCCTATATAACCCACGCTTTGTTCTATAAACTCTGTGAAAGGAATCAAAGTAAGCTTGGTTATTCTTGTGTATAAACCAGTATTAGTTTGAGAATAGAAGCGGCAAGAGCTTTCCAAAGCCGGCTGATGGTTCCCGCTTCTTTCGTGATTAACAGCATTAATATTGAAGTGATGAAGTTTTATTATTCGGTTAATAAAGTTTTCTAGGAAGAAGGAATTTGTATAACTTTATGTGTAAAATTGCGCGGCGGGTCACATAGTTGGATGATTAATCAAATATCACGAATATAATTGGTTTCTTAACTAAATTACACTTGTCAATAAGCACCCAGCTGCATGAGTAAATTTTTATGATTGAAAGAAGACGGCATAAAAGAGTAGAGGTAGATTATTGGGCTAGCCTTAGCCACCCTTTATTGGGCACGGTGACTTGTAACATTCAAGATATGTCTATAAGCGGTGCTTCTATTGTGCTAGATGAAGATTTAAATTTCTTTGTCATGATGGAATTGGATGTAAAAATTCGTGGAGAGGGCTGGGATGATTCAATGCCAGCATTGCCTGTTCAGGTAATTCGTGTAAATAAGAAAGAAATTGGGCTGCAATTTATTGAGAACTGTGAAGATGTCTGGTCACCCCCCGAAGATGACTTTGGAGTCGGATCGGAAGATGCGGATAACACAGTACATTTTGAGACCCTTAACAAATATGGCCAGCCAATTTAAGTTAGTCTTGTCTGATTTATCGCTCTAAGAAATTGTCAAGGAATGTGACTCTAAGGATTTTTTGGGTTTTAGAAAAACACAAAAAATTTTATAGAGAGATATAAGACCAATATAATAATCAAAGAGTAAGTGGTAAATTGCAGCGGCCTTTCTTTGAAGCTGTGCCACATAGTTTTTACTTCATTCCTTTCCTTGTTCAGTTGATGCTCGTTGCGTATGCGTTCAGTTCGTTCTCGTTGGTATTCGTCTAGAATTTCTCGTGCCAGTTCGAATTGTTTGATATTTTTTAACCATAGGGCGGGCATAGAAATTCCCCAATTACCGGAATAGGTTTCAAAAAACTCGATCTCATGCTTTTCTAGGAGTTCCTTTACCTCACGGGCTTCATCTTCAGGAACATCCCGCATTCGAAATAGTAGCTTTGACATAGTAAGACAGCACAGTACATGTGGGCAGCGCGAATCGCTTTTACGCTAGTTTCCTAGCATGCTACCTTTAACAAAGAGACGTGTAAAATACCGAAGCATTTTAAAATTGATTGGTCGAACCTGAGAGATGTTATTGCTTAGGTAAATTTTAATTTTCAGCTCGGTGTTATCTTGATAGGAGAAATTTAAGATGGGGAATTTATTCCTTTTTACTATGCGAAAGCTGCAGGCAATACTTTGTATTTTATTCCTGAGCTTAACATTTGTAGGCTCCACTGCCGCAGATACATCATCTGTCTGGTCAATTAGTGCCGGCGGTAACACTATTTATTTAGGCGGTACTGTGCATCTGCTTCGCCCCGGTGATTACCCCTTGCCAGAGGTGTTCGATCAAGCTTATCAGCAAAGCTCTCAACTCTATTTTGAAACTGACATAAGTGCAATAGGCGATCTGGCAGTACAAATGCAGATGATGCAGCAACTTACCTATAGTGATGACCGAACGCTTAAAACGGTACTGAATGAAAAAGCCTATGCGGCATTGAGCGAGTATATAGCTGACATCGGTTTGCCACTCATGATGCTGGAAAAGTTCAAACCGGGTTTATTAGTGAGCACGCTACAGGTGTTGGAATTCCAGAATATGGGTTTTACTCCGCAAGGAGTCGATGTTTACTTTAATGCTAGAGCGACCAAGGATGGCAAAGCTATTGGTCAGTTGGAAACTGTTCAAGAGCAGATAGGGTTCATTGCCGCAATGGGGGAAGGCAATGAAAGTGAATTTATTCTGTTGTCTCTGCGTGATCTTGCGGAAACGGGCGAGCTAATGGAGGCAATGATTGCTGCATGGAGAACAGGCAACAACACGAAATTATCCGAGATGTTTGTTGACGATATGCGATCAGAAGCTCCAGAGCTTTATGATTCATTGTTGCTACAGAGGAATTTGAAGTGGATTCCTCAGATTGAGCAGATGTTGAGAGATGCGGACACGGAATTCGTCCTAGTCGGAGCTGCCCATATAGTGGGCGAGAATGGCTTATTGGACCTGCTTGCCGATAAAGGTTATACCATTAGGCAGCTGTAGAGGGCTTATATACCTATATATAAGCCCGGCAGGGTTTTGCCAACCTAGTTAAATCCCATGCACACTACAACACGGAGACGGCTCGTCTCCAGTGTAAGCGTATCTTTATGTTTTTTATGGGGCTTAGGAACTTGTTTTGTGGCTTAGAACTATTTGTCGGGGGCCGCTGGTAGAGGTTTGACCGCTGACACCTGAAGGAATCTGCTGAACTTTGCCGCCAGATTTCAAAAAGGCATCAATATGTTCTGCTAGATCTTCGCGGCTACTTACGGCTGCTTCTTTTTTGGATTTGTTTGCCATGAAAGTCTTACTCTTTGTCACAAAACCAGGAAGTATATACCATTCCGATACTTTCGGCCATATGGTTAGCGGCCAGGAGGTGGTCTTTAGGCAGGCCTTGAAAGCGTTTTATCTCTTGTTAGGAGCCTCGCGAGTGGGAGGCCCCTGGTGTGTTTGCAGAATAAACTGGGCTGGGGCCTATCGGGGTTTTGATCCTAGGCGCTTTCGTGGGCGAACATAGTAATCAGAATAGTAATCATCAGGGATATCACCAACGAGTTCGTCAAGTGATGTCTTGTATATGGCTTTTATCTTAGCGAGTATCTCGAGGTCGAGATGGCAGCCATAGTTACGAATAGTTTCTATATCCTCTAATTGCTTGCGCGATATACCGAGTAAGCGCGCACCCTCATTCATAGAATAGCCGGCATTGAGCCTCAGTTGGCGGACGTTCTTTTTTACCGTTACTGTAATCGGAGAAAATTTAGAAAATTGGGCTTGAGTCATAGTTTACATTGCTACACACAGGGCAGAATATTGAAAAATATCCAACCTTTGGTAGCCCTCTACGTTAATGTTTATTGTATGTGCCCCTATACGACGAATCTCTAAGGGAACCGTAGTAAACAAGGGCAAAATCAAGCTAACACAATGAATTTCCTATGGTAATAATTTCTTCAAAGTAGTGTAATTTTGCAGAATCTAGTCAATATTATTTGTAAGTTTCAAATCCGAAATCACTTTTTTGACCTTGTGGCGTGTAGCAATTTGGCGATTCTTTTTTTGAACCAGCGCTGAGATTCTGTTTCTTTCTGGAAATTGAAGTGGGACTGCGCATTTTGCACAAAAGGTTGCATATTCTGTTTCATGTATTGCAAAGAACCTATTTCAGTGATGCCGGTGAGGGTTTCCTTGTAGTCGTTCAGAAGCAATTCATCTAGTAAGTAGAAGCCAGTTTTTCCTACCGCGCCAGCAGAGCCAACGCTGGTTTGGCCTATTGATGTGGCACTAACCGAGAGCATGCCCAATATCTGCTCTGTACTAAGGTTCTCTTTTTGCGCAACTTGGCTTATTTGCTCCCATATAGATTCAAATTTTGGCAATACCTTGGCTGAGTTCTGCCTAAGAGAGTTTGTTGAAATGCGCAGTTGTTCGGCTAGTTCCTCGATCTCAGGCATGGATAAGGGAGGCGTGTCGATGGCAGTAGCGCTACGTTTGCTCATTTCGTGGATAGACAGCAAAATCTGCTCTAGCGAATCAGGGGTGCTGTCTTGATCAATTACCTGATTCTCTTTCAGGTGGTGTACTAGCCGATTAAGGAATACCTGACCGCCCTTGGCAGCGTCAGAGGCAATGGCGAATACCCACACAGGGGATAGGTGCATAGTAAGCAAGCCCGCTGCTTCTAAGCTGGTGCCTAAGAGCTTTCGATTCACAAAATGTTCCCCTAACTCCCCTTCGGTAGAGTGGCTTTCTAGCTCAGCCACATTCTTTATTAAGAATGTCTGGAACATGCCAAATGTAAATCGATAGCTATTCGAGTTTTTAATTGCACTGGGGATGAAAGTTTTCGTGAGTAGTAATGTGCCGCCTCCCACTATTGCAGCAAGTGCTCTGGCAGCACGTTCTGGAATAGATAGCGATAGGGATAGAAGATGATTGAGCCTGTCCAGATAGTCCTCTGACAGCTTTATTGCTGCTGGCGGTTTAGGGTCTTGTTTTTCTGAGTTCATAAGTAGCACTTAGTTGTAAGGCTTAAAAAATATCACTGGCTGAGAGTAACTGCTATAAGATTCCGCCTGCTGGTTTGGAAGGAAGCATCGTTGCTTAGGAATATCAGACTACTTACATGCAAGTCTCATCTGCTAGAATTGCCCGCCTAGCCAGGAGAATATGAATGTCTGAAGAGAACACAGCGATTGAAAAAACCGAATCTGACGGTGAAGCTACTATTGAATTGAATAAAGTTGTTAGTTTTCACTATCGACTTGCGGAAATAGCACCGACAGGTGAAAGAGGCGAATGGCGAGAGGAATCTCACGGTGGTCAAGCGCTTTACTACCTGCATGGGTTTCATAATGTAGTAACTGGTTTAGAGAAAGCCCTAGAAGGGAAAAGGGTCGGGGATGCAATCGAAGTTACTCTTGGTCCAGATGATGCCTATGGTCGTCGCAGGCCTAATGCAACGCAGCGTGTTCCAATCAAACACTTACAGTTTGTGAGCCCTGTAAAAAAGATTTTGCCTGGCATGCCTGCAGTTGTTGAAACTAACCAAGGAAAGCGTTCAGTAGTTGTTGTTAAAGTGGGTAAGTTTAATGCGGATGTAGATTTCAATCATCCGTTGGCGGGTAAAACTCTTTATTACGAGGTTCAGGTAGAGGGAATTCGAGATGCTACAACAGAAGAGATTGCCCACGGTCACGTGCATGGAGTGGGTGGTCATCAGCATTAAGTTATGCGCTGACGGTTTGTTTCCCACTTACAGATTCTAGAACCAGCGGAATAACTTTTCGGTTTACGACGACTTCGTAGTAAACCTCATCGCTGTCTGGGTCATCTTGAATTTGCGAATCGCGCCAGATACCTACTTTACCTTCCCGAATAACCAGATCTTTTTTGCGCCCCTGGGTATCTGGATATTGTCCTACATGAAATAAATGCTGCTTGCCATTAAGTTTCATGCGTACAGATTTTAGTGAGATTTCATCTTCTAATTTCTTGAAGGCAGCGTCGTCAATAAGAATTCCATTAACGTTATATCGCACATAGTGTTGGCCTTTCTCACCTTTTCCTGACTCACCATCAGCAATGCGTAGCACATCGATATTAAATAAACTTTTCTTGATGGCTTCTCTTAATATCCAGGAACAGGAAGACATGCGATCGGCTAGACCAATAGCGCCGGAAATCATAATTGGTTTGTCTTCATCGTAGAGATAGCGTGGCGCTTCATCGGCATAGCATATGCCAACACCTAGTTCTAATAAGGGCAGGCTCATCTGCGTAGAGTAACGATTGTTAGAGCGGACAATCTTCAACATGTCCTTTGAATAGCCGCAAGCACGTGCTACAGAAAACCACTCTTGAGGGGTGTTTTCGTACTCTAGAAAACTCAGAATGATTGCATCGCCCTCAATAAAAACTTTGTTGGCTCCATAAGTGGCGAGGATTTTATTGATAGGATTGAAAAAGCGCATACTAAAATAGGAGGCTGGATTTAATCCCTTATTCTGTAATTCATCGGTAACCGTTGTTGAGCCACGGACATCCGCCTTCATAATTGCATGATGACAGATGCGTTCGTCGTCATCCTCTATCTCTGAGCTAGTTGGCATGAGATAGAGCGTATCGGCAGATTTTGAGAGTTTTAAATCTTCCTCTGAGGTAAGCAGGCTGATGCGGTTAAATACTCGATGTGCGAAACGAAAATATTTAAGCCTTTGTCGATAACGGCTTATGTCCATGAGTAATTTTAAAGAGTCTGTAGAATCCGCTTTGGACATCTGGGTTTTAATATCGCTTTTTAATGTCTCCAGAGATTTCAGTTGTTCCGGTGTCAACTTACTGCCACCACTGATACTTTCTTGCAGTTTAGGCGCTGTGATATTGCCGCTGAGAAACTGACAAATAGCCTTCAGATCCAAATGCTCCATAATTAATGGATTTAGAGATCTGCGCATATAGTGTGATGATAAAAGCTGGGCGAGAACTTTCTCGCTGCGAAGCAATTTTGAAAATGTTGAAAGAATTTTTTCCAGCCGCTTTACTTCGCTTCTTTTTTGCCACCAAACCTTAAATCCAAACTCTTTTCTAATTTCAGATAATTTTGATTTATTATTTTGAATATTAAAAAGAAAAACGAGGGCATCTTGGTTTTCAAACCAATTTAGTTCCTCAAAGATTTCTTCTTTGGTGTCTTTAGCCGGACCAAAAAAGCTTTGTGTTAGAAAAAGCCCACCCAGTTCGTCATGAATTTCTGTGCCGGTGATGTTGCTTTCCGAATCAACTCCTAACGGAGTAATCGGTAATTCCTTGAGTCTGTTATGGAAGAGTTTCTCAACCTTGGCGTTTAACTCGGTAAATCCGGATGCTTCACTATTCCAGTTAAACACACTAAATTCATTGAGTAACATAGGCAGAGCGCTTAGATCGGAAACGTATAATAAAGGGTTAAGCATTACGTCGACTATGAATTTATACTCGTCCCCCAAGAATTGGTTGCGTATGGGTGCAAGTTGCCTTTCTTCAACCCGTTGCAGTTGAGAGAAAATCTGCTTGTTCACGTTGTATAAAATTAAATCGTAATTTTTCTTCAACCAAAACAGACGTTGATCGGTTGCGAGAGCCTCAGATGAACCTTTGCTTCTTAAATCTGCTAATCGCGAAGTAACACTTTCAATATCAGAATCTAATTGAGCGCGAGTAATCCTTACGATAATTTTTATCGCTGAAAGTTGTAGGAAACAAATCTCGTCGGCATGTAGGTCGGTTTTTATTCGATGAATAAGAATCGTCATCATATCTAGATATTCGGTTCTTATTTTTTCAAATGCTTTTGAGTTATCCCAATGTTTAGGTTTAGGGATGGCAAGTTGAGAGACGAGGAGTGCAACCAGCTTCTTTAGGTCCGAAGAGAACTTGCTGCTAAGCTTTACATCAATATGATAGTTGTCTATGCCCTTGGATAATTTGCTGATCGATAATCGGATATTTCGATTGTGATCAACGGCATCAATAAGACTTGTGTTAATTTCCGAATTCATAGGGCTAATTTCTAGTTAGTCGCCTCAGGCAGCCTGGATCACTGCACTTCAAAGCATGATTAACTTCACAATAATTCAAATTGCCTTGGCAATTCTAGATACAGGAGCTGCAAATGTGAACTATGCCACATTACATAAAATTTACAGGAAAATCAGCAATTTGTAGTACTTATCTGTGCTTTTAAGGTGCGCTCTGGTTAAATGTCTAGTGATTGAGGAGAAGGTTGTGTCCAAATACTATATATAGTGGTTAGCCTTACAAATTCTTTGTCGCGCGAATTCGTTCGCCCAGGCTGGAGATTAGGCGCTGCCCTTTCTGCTGTTGCTGCCAACGTGCAAAGACTGGGAATAAACGCGTTATACCGCTGGGCTTGCTCTCTATTTCTAGAGAAATGACTAGCTGTGGTTTTCTATGATCCGTGGTGATTGAGAAAGCATAGGCTATTTCTCCTTCTTTTAATTTAGTGCTGAACTGGATGCCTTGTGGTGGGTCCCATAACTCAATTGTCCAAGGTTGAACAATTCCTTGGCAACAGACTTGTAGCTGGCTGCCTCGAGCAGGAGCATCACTGTTTATCGATTCTGCACTACTGATACCGGGAAACCAGACAGACCAGTTCCGAAAATCAGTTAGTACATGCCAGCCGCTATCGCCTATTGATTCCAAACATTCCCTCTTCTTGCTTGATAGAACGTTAATACAAGTACTATGTGAAGTATGAATGTAAGCTGTCATGCTTCCCCGTTAATTATTCTCTTTTTCTAATGTTTCTAGAAGTTGCGATAGTCTATATTGATCGGCAGCTTTTATTAAAACCCTGAATACTTTAACTAATGGGCTATAACATATTGATATGGCCAATAAGTATTCTATTGATAAAGTAATTACGTCAACTATTGCCTTTGCTATAACCGCGTAAGCTTTAACAACTTGAAGATTGAATCATCAGCTGAATGATGCCAATATGAAATAGTATTTCTCTGCAACAGTAACGATCTATGCGTTACTTATTTTATTTTACGGCACTTCAGCAGTAAGTGCTAAATAGATCATGCGCCAGTGACAACCTCCACTAACTCAAGCCCGAACCCTGCTCTCAATGGTTTTATACTTACTAGACAGTGGGTTGAATCTGCACCGGGGGTTGAACTTATTTTTTGGATGGCAACGGAGCAGGGGCCGTTGAGGCTATCTCTCGGCGCTCAGGAGGCTGTATGTTTTTTCCCCAGCTGCCAACAAGCGGAAGTTGAAACCTTGTTGGCAAAGCATTCTGGGTGGCGTATCGCACCGACGCAACTCAAAAACTTCGATTTTGAACCAATATCGGCTCTGTACTTCAACAGTCAGCGCAAGCTTTTTGATTGTCGAGATAAACTAAGTTCGAGTGGTGTGCGTATAGCAGAGGCCGACATAAAGCCCACCGACCGTTTCCTTATGGAGCGTTTTATAACTGCAGCTGTTGTACTTGAAGGCAAACTCCTTAGACAAGAACGCTTTTGCGATATTTCTTTGACTAAGTTAAACGCAAAGGAATTCAGGCCAAGCTTACGTGCTGTGTCAATTGATATTGAGACAGATTATCAAGCTAAAACTCTCTACTCTATTGCGATTTATTCGGCTGAAGTTTCCATTGTCTACATGGTTGGCGACGCAGATAATACCAGCGCTGAGGTCGACTCCGAAAATACGCTGGACCTTCAACTCTTTGGTTCCGAGCGACAGCTAATTAATGCATTTGTTCAGAAAATTCATGAAATAGATCCAGATGTGATAATGGGCTGGAATATTGTGAATTTTGATCTGCGTTGTCTACAAGATTTTAGTGACCGGCTTAAAATAAGGCTTGAGCTTGGTCGTAATAGGGAACTTATTTCCTGGCGTAAAGCCAGGGATACAAGCGATCGTTTTTACGCCTTGCTACCTGGAAGAGCAGTACTTGATGGTATTGAATTGATGCGCTCGGCTACTTATCAGTTTGAAAATTTTTCTTTGGAATATGTATCTCGACAACTATTGGATAGAGGTAAGCTTGTCGAGGACGTGGATCAAAGAGGAGCGGAAATAACAACGCTGTTCCAGACTGATAAGCCGGCTTTAGCGAGATATAACTTAGAAGATTGTCGCCTAGTATGGGATATTTTCGAAAAGGAAAAGCTTATCTCTTTTGCCATTGAGCGTAGTCTGCTTACTGGTTTGGAGCTGGATCGTTATGGCGGTTCTGTGGCTGCGTTCGATTTTCTCTATTTGCCGCGTTTGCACCGTAAAGGTTTTGTAGCTCCTTGTGTAGAGCAATCAATAGCCAATAGCTCCAGCCCTGGTGGTTATGTGATGGAATCTATACCAGGAATTCATGAGAACGTGATTGTATTAGATTTCAAAAGTCTGTATCCAAGCATCATAAGAACTTTTAATGTTGATCCGCTTGCTATGGTAGTGGCTGCCACTGAAAAAAATCCAATTGAGGGTTACGATGGCGGGAAGTTTTCTCGCTCTGAATCTATTTTGCCAGAACTAATCTCAAACCTTTGGGCCGCACGAGATATGGCAAAAGCAAACCACAATGCTGTTCTTTCTCAAGCCATAAAAATCATTATGAATTCTTTTTACGGAATTTTGGGAGCAGAGGGCTGTCGTTTTCTAGACTCCAGATTGGTTAGTTCCATTACCAAACGTGGACATGAGGTTTTAATCAAGAGCAAGAACTTCATTGAAGATTATGGATATCAGGTGATTTATGGAGATACCGATTCAGTCTTTGTGCTACTTGGCTCAATGCCCCCAGAGCGGGTAAGTAAAATTGGCGATGACCTGACGAAAAAGTTGAACGATTGGTGGCGCAGCAGATTGAGTGAGCAGTATGGAATAGAGAGCTTTCTGGAGATGGAATTTGAAACACATTTCAGTAAATTTTTTATGCCGACAGTCAGGGGATCTGATGCTGGGAGCAAGAAGAGATATGCGGGGCTTGTCACTAGTAATAATGACCCGTCTAGTACGCATATTCTTTTTAAAGGCCTGGAGTCTGTTCGAAGTGATTGGTCACCACTAGCTCGGGAATTTCAGCAGTTATTGTATAAGCGCATATTCTCGGATGAACCTTTTGAGGATTATATAAAGGAAACAGTGCAGAGATTGTGCGAAGGAAAATGTGACGATAAATTGGTATTGAGGAAGCGTCTTCGTCGAAAGTTGAAAGATTATACTAAAAACGTACCACCCCATGTGCAGGCTGCACGCAAGGCAGAAGCGATTCGAAAGCAGCGGAATTTGCCTAGTTTGTATCAATCGGGTGGTTGGATTGAGTATATTATGACGACTAATGGCGCTGAGCCTCGCCAGTATCGTCAATCAGCGATAGACTACGAATTCTATATCGAGAGGCAGCTTGCTCCGATTGCAGATTCTATTTTAGTGTTTAAATCATTATCCATGGATAAAATACTTAATAATCAGATTGGACTTTTCTAGAGGCTAATTGAGAGAAATATTTTGATTATTCAGAACATAGCTCTCTTAGAGAAATCCGAAAACCCGAGGAAATTATGAAAACAAACCTTGTGATTACTGTTATGGCTGATGACAAGCCAGGCTTGGTTGAGTCACTTTCGCAAACGATTTCATCAAACTCTGGAAACTGGCTGGAAAGTAGCATGTCCCAGCTTGCTGGAAAATTTGCTGGCATCCTTCGAGTCAGCGTAGAAAATGATAAGGCTGATAAGTTAGTTGAAGATTTGAAAGGTTTGTCTTCCAAACTCAAACTGGTTATTGAGAAAGCATCAGATCAAGATTCAAAAGAGCCGTTTCAACTGGTTGAATTAAATTTAGTTGGGAATGATCGGCCAGGCATTATTAAAGAGGTATCTGCAGCGTTGTCGGCTATGGGTATTAATGTAGAGCACCTTAATACCGAGTGTACACCAGCGCCTATGTCAGCAGCTTCTTTGTTCCGTGCTAGGGCAACGCTTGAGATACCCACAGGTTTGCAACTGGAAAAGTTACAAGAAGAACTTGAAAGGCTGGCTGATGACTTAATCGTAGAGATTGAACTACAGTAGTAACTTTTTTATTTCAATAGCGCTAATTTATTTTTCGAGCCCTTTAGTAGATATGCTGAACTTTGAATTATCTGCATCATTAGTTAATGTCGCACTATGTGCGTAGGCTTAAGATTTTCCATCCCTCTGCTTCTGCTGCTGCTCTTAGCTGTAGATCGGGATCGACAGCGATAGCTGTTGAAACTTCAGCTAGCAATGGCAAATCATTTATCGAATCACTATAGAAAACTGCATTAGATAAAGTCAGCTCTTTATTCTCACTTTGTAACCATGATTTGAACTTAGTGACTTTTCCTTCTTGGTAACAAGGAGTGCCGTTTATTTTTCCGGTGTACTTGCCATCAACCATTTCAAGATCTGTGGAGAGCAAGAGGTCAACTTCAAATAAGCTGGCAATGGGAGTTGTAATAAATTCATTGGTGGCAGTGATAATAATACAGTAGTCACCGGCATCTCGATGTTGTTTAACCAGCTCCAGACCTTTTTTTAAAACTATAGGGTTAATTGCATGCTGCATGAACTCTTCATGTAGAGAGTTTCGTTGGTCACTCTCTAAATGTAGAATGGGTTCAAGCGTAAAAGCGACATAATCGTGAATATCAAGCCTGCCTTGCTTGTATTGGTCATAGAAATAATTGTTCTTGTCTCTATGCTCTTTTTCATTCACTAAGTTCTTGCTAATTAAAAATTCACCCCAGGCATGATCGCTATCCCCCCGAAGTAACGTGTTATCCAGATCGAACAAGGCCAACTTCCCTGAGCGTTTCGATGGCATAATTTTCCTCATGTAATCACGACTATGTTTAAGTGCCCACTGTTTACAGTGCAAATATTGCACAAACTTGCAATTTCGGCAGCTTTCAAAGAGCAGGTAATAATGACCAGTGTAGACAATTGCTTCATTATAGCCGCCTGCATGGCGATTCGGCACTGCAATAGTGTTTTTGATGATTTGAGGGGATAGCCGGTGTGCAAGGATAAATCATTGATAATATTAGAAAATATCCTATTTTATCCCGCTTGAGCCATTGATCAATGGCGAAGGTTTATGAAACAATGAGCAACTAATTTTTAATGGGGGCCAGTAGCAGTGATTGATTCAGAGGGATTCCGCTCTAATGTTGGCATTGTCATTTGCAACAAGCAGGGGCAATTACTATGGGCAAAGCGAATAGGACAGAGCGCATGGCAGTTTCCTCAAGGTGGTATTAAGCAAAGCGAGTCAATCGAAGATGCGCTGTTTAGAGAGCTGGATGAAGAAGTTGGCCTGACGGGAAAAGATGTAAGAATTTTGCACCAAACGGAAGATTGGTTGCATTACCGGTTGCCAGAGAATTACATACGGCAGCATAGCGACCCTCTTTGTATTGGACAAAAGCAAAAATGGTTTTTGCTAAGCTTGGAAAGTGATGATAGTAAGGTGGAGCTGAGCAAAACAGGAAAACCAGAATTTGATGACTGGCGTTGGGTGAATTTTTGGTATCCAGTTGAGCAGGTTATTGAATTTAAGAGAGATGTATATCGCAAAGCGTTACAACAACTCAAGGTCCCTCTCAGTTGTTATGTGGAAAGCGTTGTTAGAAGCTAACCCCATGCTTTTTCTAGAATTGAGAAATTAAGCCACTAAGCCCTACTAATATGAATGAAAACCTATCTGGAGTGAAGGTTTTCACAACGATTAGCTAACTGTTGGAGTCAACGAAGACATGCGCGACCAATTGCAAAGCATTGTAAAGAGAGTTAATGCAGCGAAAGATTTGCAGTCGGCGCTAGATATTATTGTCAGCGAAGTTCGGAGCGTATTGGATACTCCGGTATGTTCAGTATTCTTGTTAGATACAGATATTAATGCTCATGTATTGATGGCCTCTGAGGGCCTGAAGAAAGAAGCGATAGGTCATGTCAGCCTGGAAGTAGGCGAGGGCCTTGTTGGCCTTGTCGCAAAACACGCTGAACCTCTTAATCTCCAGGATGCTGCCCTGCATCCTAGTTTTCATTACCTGGAAGATACTGGCGAGGAAGTCTTCCACTCCTTTCTCGGCGTGCCAATTATTCATCATCGTTCAGTGTTAGGCGTGCTCGTTGCGCAACATGAAGAGCGGCGTCGTTTTGATGAGGCTGAAGAAGCATTCTTAATAACGTTGTCGGCACAGCTCGCTGGTGTTATCGCGCATGCTGAGGCAACTGATGCTATTGAAGGCATTAGTCCATCTGGACATAAAACTTCGGACACGGTTTTTTCAGGCGTATCAGGATCATCCGGTGCAGCTATTGGTCAAGCCGTTGTTGTTTTCCCGCATGCTGACCTTAATCAGATTCCTCAGCGTAGAACTCATGACATTGATCAAGAAATAGACTTTTTCAATAGTTGCCTAGACCTGGTTCGACAAGATATGCGCGATCTTCATGCCAAGCTTGCGGGCCAAGTGGCAGAAGAAGAGCGTCAGTTATTCGATGTTTATGCGCGTATGTTAGATGACGATGCATTGGGCAACGAAGTCGTTGAAAGAATCAAGATGGGTTCCTGGGCGCAGGGAGCATTGGCCTATGTTGCCAGGGAACATGTCAGAAACTTTGAGTCCATGAACGACCCTTATCTAAGTGAGCGTGCTGTAGACATTAAAGATTTGTGCGCGAGGGTGCTCTTTTACTTACAAGAAAAAGTAATAGTAGAAACAGAATATTATGACAATACTATTCTTGTCAGTGAAGAAATTACACCATTCATGTTGGCTGAAGCACCCAAAGAAAAACTCAAGGGGCTTGTGTCAGTAAAGGGGTCAAGTAACTCACACGTTGCTATTCTTGCCAGGACTATGGGTATTCCTACAGTTATGGGTGCTGTAGACCTTCCCTATACACAATTACATGGCAGAGATGTGATTCTCGATGGTTATAAGGGTGAGGTAATTAGCAACCCTTCTGATCAAATGCTTGATCGTTATTCGGAGACAATTCGAGAGCAAGACCAACTGGCAAAGGGCTTGGAAGGGTTAAAAGATTTACCTTGTGAGACGGCAGACCAGCACCGCATGCACCTGTGGGTTAACACAGGCCTTATGAGCGATGTGATACATTCTCTGGATCAGGGCGCGGAAGGAATTGGGCTGTTTCGAACAGAGATACCTTTTTTGCTTAGAGACCGTTTTCCTAGTGAGCAAGAACAGTATGAAATATATCGGGAGCAGTTAGAGGCGTTTGCACCCAAAGTCGTCACGATGCGTACACTCGATATTGGTGGTGATAAATCATTGCCCTATTTCCCCATAGAAGAGGCAAATCCTTTTCTGGGTTGGCGTGGCATTAGGGTTACTCTGGATCACCCGGAGATTTTCACCGCGCAGATACACGCGATGTTAAGAGCAAGTGTTGGCTTGGATAATTTGCAGATCATGCTACCGATGATCAGCAATATTAACGAAGTTACTGCAGCAATGCAGCTGATTAAGAAGGCTTATAGAGAGCTAATACAAGAAGGGGTGAAGGTAAAATTCCCTCCTGTAGGTGTAATGATCGAGCTTCCAGCTGCAGTGTATCAAACTCGAGCTCTTGCCAAGATGGTGGACTTCATATCGGTCGGCAGTAATGATCTTACCCAGTACCTCCTGGCAGTAGATAGAAATAATCCCCGTGTTGCGAATCTCTATTCAGCATTTCATCCCGCTGTGCTGAATTCATTGCAACAAGTTGTTACCCAGGCCCACCAGGAAGGAAAGCCTGCCAGTATCTGTGGAGAGATGGCGGGTGATCCAGGTGCTGCCGTACTCCTGATGGCAATGGGTTTTGATGTGCTGTCGATGAATGCTTCGACTCTGCTAAAAGTTAAGTCGGTTCTCCGCAGTTTAACTATGGAGGTAGCGCAGGACTTACTAGAGCAGGTGATGACATTGGATGACGCAGAGATGATACGCAGCGCAGTAGATTTGGCATTATATAATGCTGGGGTTGATAGGCTATTGCGCTCCTCGCGTACTAATTAAAGAGCCAGCTTTCTGGGGTGCGTTCTAGCGCGGATATTTACTGAGTCTTGTTTGTGGTTTTTGTGAAAAGCTCTCGTTGATTTTGGTGTTCTCTATTCGAGAAAATTTACGGTTCCGGATTCAAGGCTGTATTCAGCGCCGACAATCATCAGGCCTTCATTTGTTATCAGGTTTTTCAAGATATCTGAGTCCTGGCGAAGATTACTCACCGAAGCGAGAATATTTGATCGTATAGCGCGATCCAGCAAATCTTCATTGCCATCAGGTAAATTCTCAACAGATGGACGAATTCTATCTACGATTGAGAACAGATGAGGTGAAAGATTTGCGGGGGTCACTAATTGTTCCAAAGTAGCTGCAACGGCACCACACCTCGAATGTCCAAGAACGACAACTAAGCGGGTACCAAAATTTTCAGCAGCGAATTCAATACTGGCAATCTGCGAAGGGGCTACGATATTTCCAGCAATACGAATCACAAAAAGATCACCGATGTCTTGTCCAAAAACAATCTCTGCAGGAACCCTTGAATCAGAGCAGCCCAGTACTATGGCAAAAGGCGTTTGATCTTTTTGTTGATATGATTTGAATAAGGTTTCTGTATCTATATAGTACCCCTCGCCGGACCGGAATCGCTTATTGCCATCTTTTAATCGTTGTAATGCTTCTTCGGCAGGAATCATTTTCTTTAGTTTTCATTGGGCTGGTGATGTATTCATTTTCACTTATGGGCGATTTCTTTGTCAGTAAACAAAAATTCCTTCAGCTCTTTGTCCATAACAGGGTCTCTGCGGCGAATCCACTCTAATACCATTGCTGCGTGTTCTTTCTCCTCGTCTCGATTATGTTCGAGGATGGCTTTCAATTCTTGGTCCTTGCAAGCATCGACCCGTTGGTTATACCAATCAACAGCCTCCAACTCTTCCATTAAGGATGTTATCGCTCTATGCATGTCCCGAGTTTCGTTGGTAAGTTCCTCAATAGGTTCATGATAGCCTTCATTAGCCATAGCTTTCTCCCGTGGAAGTTGCGTGTCTAGGTAGTAAAACGAGTATTAAACATACCTTAATCTCTGAGCCTTGAAAACATTTATTGGGCCCTGGATTGTTAAGGTTAGTATGTGTTGTTTATGCTTGTAGTTGGTTGGGGCTCGGAAACCAAAGTCAGTTTTTTGGCTGGCTATGAACACTTTTGATCACTGTTAGTGATGCTGCTCCAAAGCGGTGGTTCAAATTCTATGCAGGGGTAAGGTGGTAAGAATGTCCTTGAATTTTTGCACCTGTAGCATCGAAGTTCTGTTCACTAAAACGCATCTGACCGGATTGTTCCAGGATAACGGCAGTGGAACAAAGGGTGCCGTATTTACGTTCCGGGTTTGTAATAAAAGCGGAAGAAAGTTTGCGTTCAAGTTCAATGCTGATACCGGTTTCAGGTAATTGATTATCAGCCGCCTGGGACCTGTCAGCCATCAAGGATATTAGATTGTCTGTAGTTAGCCTCTCGGGAGTGGCAAGAAGTGTTTGTAAATTCTTACGCCCCTGTGTGATTTTAGGCCAGGGTGAATTGAGTAAGCCATTGGATAGGCCATACACGCCGGGCTCCAGTTGCCAAACCTTCTCTTCCTGATTATTCACATAGAACAGTGAATCTTTGTCACCAACGAGCAGGTTATAACCAGCAAACTGATCATAGTCATCAGCAAGTGCCTGACAATAGCGTTCGGGAGTTTGGTTTCCCGCTAGAAATTGTCGCGTAAGATCTCCTCGAGAGCGAGATTTGCATTCGGTCTGTGAGGGGTCCCGGATATTAGTGACTGCAGCGAAACGTCCCTCTTGGGTCACGCCTAACCAAGTTCCACCAGCCTGCAGATCGCGCCCGGATAGAATTTGTTGATTAGTTTTTTCATCTTGCCAAAAGTCGGCTTGAGCAGTTGGGCGGGTGAAGAATTCGTCTCTATTGGCGGCCACTACCAGAGGAAATTGAGGGCTCTTCTGGTACGCAAAAATGATTAAGCACATCGTTCCTATGCTAACTCTTCACAAGCCGAATGGACAGAATTCTATGTGTATAAATTTGCTAAACTTTCCGGTCGTGGGTCTAGTATACTGGGTTTTCACTGGCGACCAGCCCCTTTGCCAGACTTATAGTTGACAGAAGCGATACTGAAAAAATGCTGACATTTCCCCAGTTTGACCCAGTAGCATTGGCAATTGGTCCCATTAGTATTCACTGGTATGGAATCATGTATATCATCGCTTTCAGTGGAGCTTGGGGGTTAGCTTCTTATCGAGCTAAGCAGAACCCTGGCGCATGGACTGCGGAGCAGATTTCTGATCTAGTTTTCTATGGTGCTCTCGGTGCTGTGCTTGGTGGTCGAATGGGCTCGGTTTTGTTTTATAACTTTGACCGTTTCTGGTCCGACCCCGTTTGGTTATTTAGAGTTTGGGAAGGTGGCATGTCTTTTCATGGTGGATTGCTAGGAGTATTGCTTGCCTTCTTCCTTTATTCCCGCCTTATCAAGAAAGAACTTTTCGAGGTCATGGACTTTATTGCTCCTTTCGTTCCTTTTGGGCTCGGTGTTGGCCGATTAGGAAATTTTATCGGAGGCGAATTGTGGGGAAGACCGACCGATGTTGCCTGGGGTATGGTGTTTCCTCACGTTGACCAAATGACGAGACACCCTTCTCAACTCTACGAGGTAGCCCTGGAAGGTGTCGTATTATTTATTCTGATGTGGTGGTTCTCTTCAAAGCAGCGACCAAGAATGGCCGTGACTGGGTTGTTTGCGCTAGGTTATGGCTGTTTCAGATTTTTTGTTGAGTTCTTCCGGGAGCCGGATTTGGACTTGGGCTTTATTGCCTTTGAGTGGCTGACGATGGGACAATTGTTATCTACACCGCTGATTATGGGTGGACTGATCTTATTAGTAATCGCTTACTCGAAGCCTCGGCCTCAGCTGAAGTCTGAGTAATTAAAATCAAGGTAGAGGTCACACAACTATGCATCAATATTTAGATCTCTGTCAGCGTATCATCGATGAAGGTATGTGGATTGAGAACAAGCGAACGGGCAAGAAATGCCTGACTGTTATCAATGCTGATCTCACTTATGACGTCGGTGGCAACGAGTTTCCGATTATCACTACCCGTAAGAGTTTCTGGAAGGCGGCTATTGCCGAATTATTGGGTTATTTGAAGGGCCTTGATAGTGCTGCAGATTTCCGTGCATTGGGCACTAAGTCCTGGGATGCTAATGCCAATGAGAATGCAGCCTGGCTTAGCAACCCTGTTCGCAAAGGCGAGGATGATATGGGGCGGGTCTATGGTGTACAAGGCCGGCGCTGGCAGAAACCAGATAGCTCCACCGTAGATCAGCTAAAAAAGATCATCGATAACCTGAGCCAAGGTGTAGATGATCGCGGAGAGATTCTCACGTTTTATAACCCTGGTGAATTTGATCTTGGTTGTTTGCGTCCCTGTATGCATACACACACGTTCTCATTATTGGGAGATGTGCTGTATCTCACCAGCTATCAGCGTTCCTGTGATGTGCCGTTAGGGCTTAATTTCAATCAGATACAGGTCTTTACTTTGCTGGCTCTTGTTGCACAAATTTCAGGCAAAGTGGCGGGTTTTGCCTATCATAAAATAGTGAATGCCCATATCTATGAAGATCAGGTTGATCTGATGCGAGATGTTCAGCTTCAGCGTAAGCCCTTCGATCCGCCAAAGTTAAAGATTAACCCTGATATTAAGTCGCTTAAGGATATCGAAACCTGGGTTACGCTTGATGACTTTGAGGTAGAAGGCTATCAACATCATGAGCCAATCTCCTATCCCTTTTCTGTCTAGGTTTGATGCATTCTTTACATAATTAACTGATACCCCCAACCATATTTCCCCTTTGAGTATTGATCGATGAAAATTTCACTAATATGTGCGATGTCCGAAAACCGGGTTATTGGACGTGACAATGGCTTACCTTGGCATTTGTCTGAAGACCTGAAATATTTTAAGCGCACAACTGTGGGCAACTGCATGATTATGGGGCGTAATACATGGGAGTCCATAGGTAGAGCGCTACCTGGCAGGACTAGCATAGTAATAAGCAGCCAACCGGGATACAAAGCTGAAGGTGCTGAGGTGGTTACCTCATTGGCCTCAGCCTTAGAACGGGCCGAAGTTATTTCCGAGGAAAAGGGCAGCACTGAAGTTTTTGTTATCGGTGGTGCTATTCTCTACCAAGCGGCGTTGCCTTTGGCAGATACTCTGCATTTAACACGAGTACATGCTGAAGTAGAAGGTGACACTTTTCTACATGAATTTGATGAATCTCAGTGGAAAGAAACCTCGCGCGAGGAATTTAAGCGTGATGATTCCAATGTCTATGATTACAGTATTTGTGTACTGGAAAGAATTTCCTAAAAAGCTTGGCTGTACCATCTTATATTTATAGTTCTACATTATAGTTTTTTCATGAAGACTTTGGACTTTCTTTGAAAATTATATAGTGCTTGTCTTTCCTTTGGTAAGTCGCTCAGTTGCATTTCTGTAAACCCTTTTTCCAGAAACCAGTGTGATGCAACTGTAGTTAGAACGAATAGATTTTTAATGCCGTCGGACTTTGCCTGCTTTTCCAGGCTGGCCAGTAGCCTTTCTCCGTAACCGTTTTTCTGAAAGCTGTTATCTATAGCGATGCAGGCTATCTCCCCAAAGTCTGAGCCGATGGGGTACAGTGCAGCACAGGCGATCACAGTTTCTTCCAACTCAACTATCTTGAAATTGTCGATCTCGGTTTCTAGTAGCTCTCTGGAACGTTCTACTAGAGACCCATTTTCTTCCAGAGGTTTAATCAGCTTGAGTATGCCGGCTACATCGTTAATAGTCGCTGCTCGCAAATTATCAAAACTATCATTACTTATAAGGCTGCCACTGCCTTGTCGAGTAAACAACTCTCGGATCAACGCGCCGTTTTCTTTGAAGCTTATTAAATGGGAGCGATGAACCTTGTTGGCATAGGCGCGTAAACAGGCTTCAAGGGCTCGACTTATGCATTGTGAATCTTCATCCTGCTTGGATAATTTCTCAACATAAAATTTGGCATCCTTCTCACTGAGTGATGCGACCAAGTTCTTATCGTCATCAAATACTCCCTCTTTGGGAACCATCAAAATGAGTTTTTCAGCATTTAATTTAATTGCGGTTTCAGTCGCTATTTCTTCGGCGGTAAGATTGAATACTTCACCAGTCAGGGAATAACCCAGATTCGAGAGCAATACGATATTATTCTGTTCTAGCTGTTGTTGGATTGCTGTTGCTTGAATTTTTCTTACTTTGCCGGTGTATTGATAATCAATACCATCACGAATTCCAACTGGCTTTGCTGTTACAAAATTACCGCGACACAGGCGAATGTCAGAGCCCTGCATGGGTGAATTAGAAATCCCCATCGAGAACATTGCTTCCAACCTTGCGCTTTCTCCGCCAACAACACGCATTGCTGTATCGATACTATTTACATCTGTAATACGAATATTGCGATGATAGTTTGAGTTTTTGTCGTTACTCTTTAATGCGGCTGTAATTTGCGGGCGTGCTCCATGCACTAATACCAGTTTTACACCTAAGCTATGCAGCAACGTAAGGTCGGAAACCACATTGGCCAAGTTCTTGTCTGCAAGTGCTTCGCCACTTAGTAGCACAACAAAAGTTTTTCCGCGATGTGCATTTATATAGCTGGTTGAGGCACGAAACCATTCAATCATATCGATGTTGTTTTGCTTGTCGCTATCCATATTCACAATCTCTTTTTGCTCACTGCAAGCAATGTTGTCGAATCATTTTTTGTAACACGTTAATGCAGGGTTCAATCATGTCAGTCGACATATATTCATCAGGCTGATGAGCCTGATCTATATTGCCAGGTCCCATAATAATAGTATCCATGCCCAGCTCTTGTAGAAATGGGCCTTCGGTCCCGAAGGCAACGCTTATTCCTGTGTGACCGGTTAGTTTCTCTGCTGTTTTAAGCAGCGTGCTATTTTTATCAGTAAAAAATGCTGGCACTCCGGTGAAGATTGGAGCCAGTTCAAATTGAATGCCTAGTGGATTCATCAGTGTTGAGATTCGTTTTTTAATCTCTCCTCGTACTGTTTCAATATGCATGCCGGGCATTAGGCGAATATCAAATTCCAGTTCACAATGCCCACAAATACGATTTGGATTATCGCCCCCGTGAATGACTCCCAGGTTCAGTGTTGGATGTGGAATACTGAAGAGCTCGCTATTATATCTTTGCTTCAATTCGTTTCTGTATAACATCAGGTCGCTAATGACAGAATGCATTGCGTCCAGTGCATTATTTCCTAAAGAAGGGTCAGACGAATGGCCGCTTTGTCCGAGAAGGCGCACACAGTCCATCATGATTCCCTTATGTGCTTTAACGGGTCGCAAGCCTGTTGGTTCGCCAATAATAGCAGATCGTGCTTTTGGTCTTCCCATTTCGGCAAGGCTTCGCGCACCTTGCATCGAAGTTTCTTCATCGGCTGTCGCGAGCACAATTAAGGGTTCTTTAAAACTTTCATTCAATAAAGGCTGTGCTGCTTCCATGACGATGGGGAAAAAGCCCTTCATGTCAGTCACACCAAGACCAAACAGCTTTCCATTTTTCTCTGTCACCTTGAAAGGGTCTACTGACCAGAGCTCTTCATCTAGCGGTACAGTATCGGTATGCCCTGCCAGTACTAAGCCACCAGGCCCTGACCCATAAGTGGCGATAAGATTAAATTTTCTATCTTCGCTTCCTGGAATAGAAATAATCTCGCAGCTAAAGCCTAGAGATTCAAAGCGGCTTGCAAGATAGTCAATGACAGATCTGTTACTGGTGTCGATGCTGCTATTGGCGGAACTTACACTGGGCAAACTGACCACATCGTTAAGCTGTTCTAGTAGAGCTTTTGAATTAACAGACACGAAATATCCCCAGTCTATAGTGAGAAAGTCAGGATTTTGCGGAGAGCTTTGCGATCAGGTCAGTTTTCGCGGCCATGATGAAGTCGTTCATGTGGAGGCCGTTTATCTTATGAGTCCACCAGTAGATAGTGACCTTGCCCCATTCTGTCATTATAGAAGGGTGATGGCTTTCCCGTTCAGCCAGTGTCGCGATCTTATAGGTAAAATTGAAAGCGTCTTTGAACTCGATAAAATAAAATTCGCGAAAGAGTTTCTCTACGCCATCATGAAAGCCTCGCTTCCAGGCAGGGACTTTCAGCATGAGCTGCTGCGATTCTTCCTCTGTCACCAGTGGCGCACCCATTTGACAGGCTTCGCAATGCTTTTCATACAAATTTTCCATCGGTCTTCCTTATAGAAATTCTTGCAATAAGCTATTTAGTACCTGGTAACCTTTGTCAGAGGCGGATATCCAGCCGTCTTTGTTCTGTAGAAGCTCGACGGAGATCAAGTATTCTACCTTCTTTCCTATAGAGCTAAAAGGGACGCCGGTTCGTGCTTGAAAAAGTGATTCGGTGAATCCTTTTCTGCTACGCAATGCATTAAGAAGAAACTCTATCGGCCTCTCTGCAGTGGGGATTTCCTGCCTTTTTGCGACGGTATGAATGTTGCTTTGTAGATAGTGATTGGGCTGCCGACGTTTCTGTGTGCGAATTATTGCATTGCTATCTGGCATAGTAATTTTGCCATGGGCTCCTGCACCAATGCCAAGATAGTCTCCGAATTCCCAGTAATTTAAATTGTGCTGTGATTGGCTATTTGACTGTGAATAGGCTGAGACCTCATAACGTTGAAATGAATTTTGCTTCAGCAATACAATTCCAGCTTCCTCCACTTCATTTAGTACTGGCTCGGTAGGCAGTATTGGAGGGCGTGTATAGAAAACGGTATTGGGCTCTATTGTGAGTTGATACCAGGATATGTGTCGTGGCTCGAAATCTATGGCAGATTGTAGGTCAGACATTGCAGATTCGAGTGTTTGTCCGGGTAGGCCATGCATAAGGTCTAAGTTGTAATTATCAAAGCCTGCTGCTCGCGCGAACTGAATGGCCTTTCTGGATTCATCACTACTATGAATGCGACCTAGGTTTTGTAATTGTTTATTATCAAAACTTTGTATACCAAGTGAAAGTCGGTTTATTCCTGCCGAGAAGTAGTCAGAAAATTTGCGTGCTTCTGCTGTGCCCGGGTTTGCTTCAAGTGTAATTTCTAATTTGTCGCTTAATGCTGTCTTCGATTGAATATGTTGCAATAAGCTATCAAATGACTTTGCCTGGAATAGGCTTGGGGTGCCGCCACCAATAAAGATGGAATGAATAGGTCGATCACCGCAGAATTCAAAGTCGCGATCAAAGTCCTGACACAAAGCCTCGACATATTCCGCTTCCGGTAAGCTGGTTTGAAGCTCATGGGAATTAAAGTCACAGTAGGGACATTTTTTTATACACCAAGGAATGTGTATGTAAAGGCTTAGTGGTGGGAGTTCCAGCATTGTAGTAGCTGTGTTAGAGCCTGTCCTCGGTGACTAATTGAGTTTTTTGTTTTTGGATCTAGCCCGGCTGATGTGCAGTCATGGGTTGGCACATAGAACAGCGGGTCATAACCGAATCCATTTTCACCATTTTCTTCGAACAAGATGCGCCCTTCCCAGGTGCCTTGGCAAATTAATGGCATGGGGTCTTTGGCATGACGCATATAAGCGATGATGCATTGGAATCTTGCTGTACGATCAGCTTCAGCAACATTTGCTAATTCTTTGAGTAGCTTCTTATTGTTTTCCTTGTCCGCGGTTTCTCCATGGGAGCCTGAATAACGTGCCGAGTAAATCCCCGGTTCGCCATTCAGTGCGTCGACTTCTATGCCTGAGTCATCAGCTATTGCAGGAAGACCAGTGGCGACACAGGCATGTCGTGCTTTGATGAGCGCGTTTTCAACAAAACTCAAACCAGTTTCGTCGGCATCACTTACATTGAAGTCGGATTGGGGTAGTAGCTGTACTTCTTTCTGCTGTAGTATTGCTTGTAGTTCACGTAGCTTGCCGGCATTGCTGCTGGCCAATACGATTTCTTGCATAGGGTTAATCCGATTCTTTGCTTATGTGATAGATGGCTATTTCGCCTAGTAAATTGGGCCAGGCTCTCATGTACCAGCTACCTTGATGCTCCAGATCAACCACAGTCCTAGCTAATACCTTAATATTTTTTTCGTGACACAAGGCATCAAAATCTTTAACTGTGCAGAAATGAATGTTTGGTGTGTTATACCAGGAGTGAGGCATAAACTTTGAAACGGGCATACGCCCTCGGCTGGAAAGATATAAGCGGCTTTTCCAGTTTCCAAAATTTGGAAAGGTAACAATGCCTTTTTTTCCAATACGCAACATTTCGTCCACAAGATGATCTGGCCTGCTTAGAGCTTGAAGTGTTTGTGCAAGAAGTACAGTGTCAAAGCTATTCGATTGAAAATTTGAGAGTCCTTCGTCCAAGTTTTGTTCGATAACATTTATGCCCTTTTCAAGGCCGCGTTGGATTTTCTGCCCATCAATTTCCAAACCAATGCCATGAACATTTTTTGTAGTCCTTAGATAATGCAATAGGCTGCCATCTCCGCAGCCCAGATCTAGTACTTTGCTGTCGGGCTCTATCCACTGTTGAATTATTTTCTGATCAGGACGCATCACTATTACCTTCATCGTGTACTCGTTGCAGGTACGAGGAGAGTGCCTTTACGTAACGAGGGATTGGCAGTAAAAATGCATCATGACCCTGGTCTGCTTCTACTTCAAGATAGCTGACTTCTCGCCCAGCTTTGAGCAAATCATTTACTATTTCGCGAGAACGTTCCGGCGGAAAGCGCCAATCAGTACTAAATGACATAAGCAAAAATTTACAATCGCTGTTGATGAAGGCTTTGGATAAATCGCCCTCGAAGTCAACTGTAGGATCAAAGTAGTCCAGAGCTTTTGTCATAAGCAAGTAAGTGTTTGCGTCAAAGTTTTCAGAAAAGCGCTCGCCTTGATAATGCAAATAACTTTCGACCTGAAAGTCCACATTGAAACCAAAGCTTAATTTTCCTGAGCGTAAGTCTCTGCCAAAATTTTCAGAGCTACTCTGTTCAAAGTCGGACACTGATTTGCCGAATTTTGCACGCATGGCGTTATCCGATAAATAGGTGATATGTCCAACCATGCGCGCGAGCATCAGGCCCTGTTTTGGGTAAGTATCTTTTTCAAGGTAGCGGCCTTCATGGAAATTTCTGTCACTGGTGATAGAGTGTCGGGCGACTTCATTGAATGCAATATTTTGTGCTGATAGCTTCGGCGCGGCAGCAATACATATGGCGTGACGTAGCCTCTCTGGATAACTAATGGCCCAGCGTAATACTTGCATGCCTCCCAAGCTGCCACCAATTACAGCAGCCCACTCTGGAATTTCCATTCTGTCCATCAAGCGAAGTTGGCTTTTCACCCAGTCGCGCACAGTAACTACAGGAAAGTCAGGGCCGTAATATTTATTTGTTTCGGGATTGATTGATGTTGGCCCTGTGCTGCCAGCGCAGCCACCAAGGTTGTTGAGGCAGACGACATGGAATAGGTTGGTATCAATTGCTTTGCCAGGGCCAATACAACTATCCCACCAACCCGGCTTGCTGTCACTTTCGCTGTGATAGCCTGCCGCATGATGGTCACCGCTAAGTGCATGACATATTAGGATTGCGTTTGATTTGCTGCTATTTAATTCACCATAGGTCTCAACAAGCAATTCGTAGCCAGGCAATACCTTGCCACTTCGAAGCGTTAATGGCTCATCGAATTTATAAACCTGTGGTGTAACCAGGCCAACTGAATCTGTAGGAATTGATTCGGGCATTACGAGTGATTATCGCTCCAGTTAAGAACCCATGTCCTTGGAAATTTTAAGCTCTCTGGAAAGGAAAGCGTTTTTTTAATACACAGTCTTCTGTGTCGGCTCGTTTAGCCACTGACTATAGTAACTGCAGCCGGTTTGATTTTAAACTGTGTGGCTAGAAACCGAGTCAGGTGTTTTTTTCATTGGTCCGACAACGAGACATTCTTTAATAGAGAGTGCCTTGCTCCTGACGATCATAGATAATGGCATTGTTAAATCCCGACTATGACCATGGCATGTTGTTTAGTAATACCAAAAGTGGTTAGCAGAAAATTCTGAATAATTTGAATCAAAATAAAGATAAAAATAGGGGAAAAATCCAGCCCCCCCATTGGCGGGATGACCTTTCTCACCGGTGCCATTACTGGTTCGGTAAGCTGCCAAATTAACCCCAATATTGGGTGCGGGTTCATATTGCCGGAAAACATCATAACAAATGACATAATGATGGAGGCAAGAATCGCGTAATAATAGATATTAATAATAAAGAAAATTATGCCCACAAATGCCCAGGTAACTATGTAGCCGATGCTGGGGATACTCCCCCCATAGAGCATGATCAAAGCACATATCGCTGCTGCCTCGACCAGGAAGGCAAGTACAATTGTGGACAAATCAACTCCCCTGTATCCAGGAATAAAAGCCCTTAGCACTCGTACCATGGGGTCTGTAATTTTAACTACGGCCTGAGAAACAGGGTTATAAAAGTCTGCTTTCGCAACTTGTAATAGAAATCGCAGCAATACTGCCAGTAAATATATTCCGGCCAATGTATTAAAAACTAGTACAGCAGAACTACCCATAGCACCCATGTTCAATTCTCTTTGTTCCTACTTAAGATTTGGCCGCAAAGTGCCTATTTAGTTAAACTCAAGGTCGTGAAATATTACGTGTTATCGGTTTCCGCTGCCAGTTCAACTGATCGTTTTCTTGCGGCCTGTAATGCCTTATCAACCAGTTCCCGGAGGTCATCGTTTTCAAATTGCTGAATGGCCTGCTCGGTAGTTCCCCCCGGTGAGGTCACATTACGGCGTAACGTGGCTATGTCTTCCGTGCTGTGCTGAGCTAGCGCGGCGGCGCCGGCAGCAGTGTGATAGGTGAGTTCTCTCGCGAGCTTATCGCTTAAGCCCATTTTTTTGGCCGTATCCTGCATGGCTTCCATGAATAAGAAAAAGTAGGCAGGACCGCTTCCAGACACCGCAGTTACACTATCGATATCCGTTTCCTTCGCAACCCAGGCAACAAAACCTACGGCGCTGAGTACATCTTCGGCTAAGAGTTTTTGCTGAGAGCTTACTTGTGAAGTCGCAAATAAACCCGTGGCGCCCATGCCGACAAGCGCCGGGGTATTCGGCATGCAACGTACTATAGCCGCATTCTTGCCAAACCAGCTCTGCAAATGCGCGGTGGTAATCCCAGCAGCAATGGAAATCAATAATACGGACCTGTCTGCCAACTCCTTTGCCAGGGCTTGGCAGACTTGTGGCATCACCTGTGGCTTAACTGCGAGCACGATAACTTCTGCCTGCGCTGCAATTTCAGCATTGGATCCAACACGAATGCCACATTCCGCCTGCAAGGAGTCTAGCTTGGCAGTATCTAGATCGCTGGCCCAAATGGAGTCAGCAGGCGAGTTTTTGGCAATCAAACCACGAATTAGGCTATTGGCCATATTGCCTGCGCCGATGAAGCCCATAGTTGTGCTATCCAAAATATCTCCTAGGCTATCGCCAAAATCATTATGATGCTTGCGCAAAGGCTTTACGAGTTGGTCTGTATTCTATCGTATTTATTCTCAGACAAGACAATTTGTTTGGCTATATCAACGCTTGTCAATCTAGCTGCGTGCGCCAAAAATTGATGTGCCAATACGAATCAAGGTAGAGCCTTCTGCTATGGCTGCTTCAAAGTCATTACTCATGCCCATAGAGAGCGTATCTAACTGTGAATAGCGGGGCTGTAATCTTGCAAATTCCTTGGCCAGCAAACTAAAAACTTGGCGCTGCGCATTTAAATTATCCAGGGCTGCTGGAATTGCCATTAACCCCCGCAATTGCAGGTTTGGCAACTTCTCGACAGTATCGCACAGTGCTTCGGCTTCATTGAGGGCAACACCAGATTTGCTTTCTTCTTCTGAAAGATTCACCTGCACACATATGTTTAAGGGAGGGGCATTATTATCGCGCTGATCACTTAGTCGTTGAGCTATTTTGGCTCGATCCACACTGTGTGCCCATTGAAAATATTCGGCGATGGCTCTGGTCTTGTTTGCCTGGATTGGGCCTATGAAATGCCAGTTTAGCTCCAGCTCCTGTAGTTGCAGGATTTTATCGATAGCTTCTTGCAGATAGTTCTCACCAAAATTGTATAGGCCTGCCTGGTTTGCTTCGATGATGCTTTCAACCGAGTGGCGCTTGCTAACAGCTAATAGACTGACGCTATTAGCAGGGCGCCCATATTGCTGTTCTAACCGCTGTATCTGGCACCTTAGCCGGTCAATATTTTCTGTTATATTGGTCACACTTCTATCCAAACTATGCCTTAACTGGGTATGGGATAATTGCTAAAGGACAGGTACTATAGGTGAGCTTACAACTATTGGCTAGTGCTCTCGCACTTGAATAACAGTGGCCAATGACAGAAAAATTATAAGAAGCAGTAAGGAAGGCTAATGGATATTACAGAATTACTCGGATTCAGCGTAAAACAAGGCGCCTCAGACTTGCATATCACGGCTGGTATGCCGCCACTCATACGGGTGGATGGGGATATTCGCCGCATCAATGTGCCGGAAATGGATCATAAAGAAGTGCACGCGCTTATTTATGAAATCATGAATGACAAGCAGCGCAAAGATTATGAGGAATTTTTGGAAACTGATTTCTCTTTCGAAGTGCCCAATCTTGCTCGTTTCCGTGTCAATGCTTTTATACAGAATCGCGGTGCTGCAGCAGTATTTCGTACTATTCCCTCGAAGGTTTTAACCATGGAACAACTGGGCATGGGAGAAATATTCAGAACCATCTCCGATGTGCCTCGTGGACTTGTTGCGGTAACCGGACCAACCGGTTCCGGCAAAAGTACAACGCTAGCGGCGATGGTTGATTACATCAATGAATCCAAATATGAGCATATTCTGACTATTGAAGACCCAATAGAATTTGTTCATCAAAGCAAGAAGTGTTTGGTGAATCAGCGGGAAGTGCATCGTGACACGCATGGCTTTAACGAAGCATTGCGATCAGCCTTGCGTGAAGACCCCGATATCATTCTAGTTGGTGAGCTTCGTGATTTAGAAACGATACGTTTAGCGTTAACTGCGGCAGAAACAGGCCATTTGGTATTTGGTACCTTGCATACTACCTCTGCAGCAAAAACTATCGACAGGGTAATTGATGTATTTCCTGCGGCAGAGAAAGACATGGTTCGTTCTATGTTATCTGAATCTCTACAAGCGGTAATCTCACAGACGTTGATGAAGAAACCTGGCGGTGGACGAGTTGCTGCGCATGAAATAATGATCGGTACTTCGGCGATAAGAAACCTCATCCGTGAAGATAAAGTTGCACAGATGTACTCGGCAATACAAACAGGTGCCGGTGCTGGTATGCAGACCCTGGATCAATGTCTGAAAGATTTATTGGCGAAAGGCTTAGTTACTCGTGAAGAAGCGAAGTCGAAAGCGAAAATGCCTGAGTCGTTCTAGGTTTTTGTGAATTTGCTCTTATTGCTAGATGCAAATTCGGAGAGCCAGTTCTCTAAAATAATCTGAGCTGCTATGTCATCAATAGCAGCTCTTTTTTTTGAGCCCCTATTTTCTTCCATGACTTGTTCAGCCGCAGCTGCGGATGACAGTCTTTCATCCATGCCGTAGCTTGGTTTATTAAAACGGCCGTTCAAACGATTGGCGAACTTGATTGCTCTAAGCATTAACTCGCTTTCTGTGCCGTCTAGGTTATATGGAAGGCCGACAACGAAAATATCTGGTTTCCATTCTTCAATAAGTGACTCGATTTCCTTCCAGTTTGGAATGCCATCCCTCGCTTTTAACACACATAAAGCTTTTGCTGTGCCCGTCAGGCTCTGGCCGAAAGCAACACCAATTCGTTGGGTGCCATAGTCAAAGCCCAGTGCAGAAACTGTCTTATCGTTGTTCGGAAAGCTATCTAGAATCAATGGACGCTCACAGCAATATTTGCTCTTATTTAGGAATGACCAATATCGGGTGAGATATGCTGTAAATCTACGCCCAAAATAGCAGCGGCCTTTTGGGCTTTCTCATCAAAATCTCGGGAGAAAATTAGATCTGTGCTGGCTGGGACAGTTAGCCAGGCATTTGCGCTTATTTCTTGTTCGAGCTGGCCTGCTGCCCACCCGGCACAGCCCAGAGCAATCAGATAGTTTTCGGGGCCGTTGCCACTGGCTATATCTTCAAGAATGGATTTTGAGGTGCAGATGCTAATGTCAGTTGTGACTGAAATTGAAGATTCCCAGGCTTCCCCAGCATCATGAATAATAAAGCCTTTGTCTCTCTCTACAGGGCCGCCTGCGAGCACCTGCTGCCCTCGGAAATGGCCTTCTTCGATGTTGTACTCAATTTCCAATTCCTCGAATATATCAGTAACACAAGCACGCAAAGGCTTGTTGATTACAATGCCTAGGGCTCCGTCATCGCTGTGTTTCCATAAATAGGTAACGGTATTGGCAAAATAGGAATCGGCCATTTGTGGCATGGCAATTAAGAATTGATTCTCTAGAAGGTCTGGGTTGCTGCCGTCGGTCATTGTGATGGGCGATATTTTTAGTTTAATGAATTCTTAGATACTGATAGTTAGCTAGAAACTAGTTAGTGCGTTTCCTTCATGGAAACGCCAAGTTCGGATGATTTCCAGTATATCAGCTTCTGCAAGCATTTCCTCGGGGAAAGGATCGAATGGAGCTGCCATATTAACAATCTCCACTGCAGATTGGTCCAGAATGCTATGCCCAGACGATTGTAAAATTTGAACTTCTGATACTTCACCGTTTGGAAAAAGGGCGACTAGCAAGCGTAAGTTTCCGTAAAGTTGCCGCCTTCTGGCTTCGGCAGGATAATTTATGTTTCCAACGGCCTCGATTCTTCGGCGCCAATTATCTAAATAGAGTGCGTCATGACTCTTTTTGGTTGATGCGGAAGAAATCGTATACTTACGAGGCCGTTTAGCATAGGCCTCTCTTCTTAAGTCCAGCTGTGCTTGCAGACTGGCAATTGCCAAGCTTAGTTCGCTGGGGTTCGATTGATCAGAGAGGGGGACTTCCTGGTCGGGCTCTAGCTCGTCGAGTTGTTGTTGTACTTTTTGCTCGTTTTGAAAGCTTGAGATAACCGCGATATCTCGAATATCCATGTCATTTAATATTTCTTGCGCCTGCGGTAAAGGGATGACTTCTTGAATTACATCATCGTTGAAATCTGATTCAAAAGGTGAGCTAGGAGCTGCTTTGGATTCCAGTGTGCCGCTGCCGATTTGGTTTTCCTGCGCGAGGAAGTCGGCATCATCGGGCGAGAACTCACTTCGGTATTGCGCCATCGTAATCTCAAGAGCGGGCTCGCTGTTGAGTTCTTCTAAATAGGTGAAGCCCACGCCGAGAATAATAATTGCGTGAACACAGGTTGAGAGAAATACCGTAAAGCCAAAGCGTTCTCTGGATAGATCCTCGTCGGTGTTAGCCATTTATATGCCCCATCGAGCTTAGGTTCATCCCGTGGTTCAGGCTGCTTCTAATTTGGTTTGAATACAGTCCATTAAATCACCCGCTATGTCCAGATTAAAGGCCTTATTTATCTCACGCATGCAGGTAGGGCTGGTGACATTAATCTCGGTTAAAAAATCACCGATCACATCCAGACCTACAAAGAGTAGGCCTTTTTCGCGCAAAGCCGGCCCAACTTGTTCACAAATCCAGCGATCTCTATCAGTAAGCTCCTGTACAACTCCTTTGCCACCGGCTGCCAGATTACCTCTGGTCTCTCCTGAGGCAGGAATTCTGGCCAGTGCGTAATCGATCGGCTTACCATCAATCATAAGGATGCGCTTGTCACCATTGACGATGTCTGGAATAAATTTCTGCGCCATAATTTGTTGTTGGCCATCTCTGGTAAGGGTTTCGATTACAACACTTAGATTTTGATCACCTGCTTTCACTCTAAATATCGATGCTCCACCCATGCCATCTAGGGGTTTATATATTACGTCTTCGTGCTCATGATGAAATGCCTTTAATCTTTCCTGTGATGACGCGACGACTAGGGGGGGGCAGCATTGAGGAAATTGTGTTGCGAACAGTTTCTCATTGCAGTCGCGCAGGCTTTGTGGGTCATTAACAATCATTACTCCGTCACGTTGTGCCTGCTCCAGCAAATAAGTGGAGTAGATATAGTCCACATTAAAAGGAGGATCTTTTCGCATTAGAATGACGTCGAGTTCTGATAAAGCGATATCGGTTTTGCTGCCAAGTTTAAACCAGTCTTTCTCATCGTCTTTAACCGATAGAGTTTGGCTGCTTGCTCTACTGATGCCCTGGTCTAGATACATGTCAGACTGCAGCATATAGTGAATAACCCAGCCGCGCTTCTGGGCGGCTAACAACATAGCCAGTGTTGTATCTTTTTTAACGGTGATTGATTCGATCAGATCCATCACGACGCCGAGTTTCACACTCATCAATTCGATCCTGTAGTCATTAGTAGCAGGGTAGGGTTGGAATAGTTTGCTCGGATATAAGCCCTATGCATTAACGGCAAGATCATATCTCACTTTTTCAGCATATGCGATGCCCCTCGGCGCCACGATACTTACTATGCAATGATCCATGCAATGATTTTTTAGATTCTGTGGCAAAGTCGTTATAATGGCGGATCAGTTTTAATCGTTGGAATACAGTGAAAAGATTTGGATTTGCATGGGGCATTAGTGGTGTATTGCTACTGCTATTGTTCGCGATTTACAGACTAGCGCCTATGGCACTGGCTCTCCAGGATTTGCCTATGAGCCTGCTCCATTGGCTGACCCTGGCGTTTAGTATCACTTATATGGCCTATGCCGAAGGGTATAAAGGGTTTCATCGAGCCTTTGCGCCCCGGATAGTAGTGCGAGCCCGCTATTTAGCCGACAATCCGCGACTTCTTCATGTGCTGCTGGCTCCTCTCTTTTGCATGGGTTATATCTATGCCACGAAAAAGCGCCAACTGCTTTCTTTTGCACTTACCATAATGATTCTTTGTTTTGTGCTAATTGCAGGACTGATGCCGCAGCCCTGGCGCGGTATTCTAGATGCTGGCGTGGTGGTTGGCTTGACGCTTGGCGTCGTTTCAATCGGTTATTTTCTGGTTATCTCTAGCACTGACCCGAAGCGGCTTTCCATGTCAGCGGAAGTGCCTGGTGACAAATAATCAATCGGTCACAATGGAAGAGCCCGCAAACGCAGAGAGCTGTGCGGTGGTCGTTACTTTTAACCCCGATATAACAGCATTGCTGAAACTGTTGGGCCAACTCAATAAAGAAACAGACTTCATTGTTATTGATAATGGCTCTGAAGAAATTGAAGAGTTAACCAGGTCTATCACTGTCTATCAGCGCTGTATGGATATTGTCAGGCTTGATGCCAATGAGGGGCTGGCTAAGGCGCTCAATAGAGGGGTCAACTGGGCGCAGACAAATCGCTACAAATATGTATTTTTATTCGATCAAGACAGTAGCTTATGCGACCTGTTTATTGCGCGGATGATTGAAGCATACGAAGGCGCGAGTTGTTTTAGTGAGAAAGGGATTGCTGCACTTGGCCCGAGAATTATTAATCCGCAGACTATGCGACAAACGCCATTCAAGTTATTTAATAAAATCTTCTGGCGTTCAAATCGGATATTTGCCGGTCAAAAGCAGCATTTCATTGCAGACTTTCTCATTACTTCGGGCTCTTTATTAGCGTTGGAGTATATCGATGAGATAGGTGGTATGAAGGAAAGCTACTTCATCGATAACGTGGATTTGGAATGGTGTTTTCGAGCTAAATCATTAGGTTTCGATCTGCTCGGAACCGACGCCGCAGTGCTCTACCATGCTATTGGGGAACGAAGTTCTAACCTTCTGGTTAAGGCAGGACTAATTGCGCAGCACAATCCATCGAGAACGTATTATTCGAGTAGAAACAGAGTGCACCTGTATGGCCTAAAATATTCACCTTGGGGGTGGAAACTGCGTGATGTTCCTCGTTTCGCCTTAAAGGCAAGCTGGCTGTTAATTTCGTCACCACAACGAGTACAGTACTACAGAAATATTCGTTCAGGCATGCGCGATGCTAAGACTTTGACTTAAAGGTAAATGAATACCCAGCCGAAAGTTGCTTTAAGCCTTAAGGGAAATTATAGAGTACTTATTGTGCTGTATCCTGCAACTGCTTGTTGAGTACAGCGCCGACAACATGCCCAATAAAATCTAGGAACAGGGTGTCCAGGTTTGTATTGAAATAGTTGTCAGATCGATTTCCGAAAGCAATGAGAGCCAGTACATCGCCATTATTAATAGCAGGGCATAAGGCTGTAGACTGAATACTGCTGCCGGCAGACGGGAATAAGTGTTTGATTTGTTCTTCGGAGATTGCGCCACAATGGGTGCGTTTCAAGCGAAATACATCGGCAAATTCTTGTTTTAACTTTTCTTCAGACTCTGTTCGTACCGAATCGGAAACATTGAGATTGCTGCGCTCTACGATAATAATTTCACAGGAGTCGATATTGTTGTGGTTTGACAATTGGTCCTGAGCCACATTGGCAATTTCGGTAGTATCTTTTGCACGTAGCAAGGCAAGAACCAGATTGCGTGTAGTGTCAAACAATTGGTCATTGTTGCGCGCATTCTCCAATAGATTGTTTAGCTTCTGTCGAGCGTCAATACCCCGGCTCCGCAAGATGGTAACCTGTCGTTCTAGTAAGGAGATCGCTTTACCACTTTCATGAGGAAGGGATAAATCCGCTAGCAAATCGTCTTGCTCAATAAAGAAGTCAGGATTTTCTCTCAGATAGCTGGCTACTTCATCTGCTGAGAGTGAATTGGCTGCGCCATTGTCGACTCTTTCAGCTGCTGAATTATCGTTGCTCATATCTGAATTGTCCCCTCGTAAACTGTAGTGGCTGGCCCTGTCATCAGGACTGGAGAATCTTTTCCCAACCAATTAATACTGAGCTGTCCGCCAGTTAAATTTACCCTGACGGTATCATCTAACAGCCCTTGTAAGCAACCGGCAACTACGGCGGCACAAGCTCCTGTTCCACATGCCAAAGTTTCTCCTGCACCGCGCTCATAGACCCGCAAATTGATTGTATTTCGGTCTAGCACTTGCATGAAGCCGACGTTGCATCCTTCCGGAAAATCCGGGTGAGCACCGAGCGTCCTCCCTATCTCTTTTACGGCTGTTTTGCTGAGGTCTTCAACATGGATTACGGCATGAGGGTTGCCCATGGACAGTGTGCAAAATTCCACACTGACATTATTTCCAGAAATAGAAAGGTCCCGTGTGTGAAGATTGGCATTCGAGTTTGTGGCAAACGGTATCTTCGCTGCTTCGAATACAGGGGCTTCCATGTCTACAGTAATATCACCATTGCCACTGATTTGCAGTGTGAGTAGACGATTCACTGTCTTCACTACAATGGATTCTTTATTGCACAAGCCTTTCTCGGTCACGTACTTTGCAAAACAGCGGGCGCCGTTTCCACAATGTTCTACTTCCTGGCCATCATGATTGTAGATGCGGTAGGAGAAATCGATGCCGGCTTCATCCGCGGTCTCAATAAGCAACAGTTGATCGAAACCTACGCCAAGCTGTCGGTGGCCAAGCAAAGCTATCTGCTCAGTTGTCAGCTGATAAGTATTAGCAAGGTTATTCAGCACCATAAAATCGTTGCCGAGGCCGTGCATTTTTGTAAATTGAATTTCCATGTTCCGTGTAAATGGCTCTTTTATATAGTCAGGTAAATTATTTAATCGGGCAAGCAAGATTCCGGTTCAAGAAGGTCTGCCAGAACTTCACGTCGCCGCACGACATGGGCTTCTGAGCCATCAACCATAATCTCTGCCGCCCGGGGGCGTGTGTTGTAGTTGGAACTCATGACAAAACCGTAAGCACCAGCTGACCTTACCGCCAATAGGTCGTTGCTATTAACTACTAAATTGCGGTCTTTGCCAAGAAAGTCGCCAGACTCGCAAACCGGACCAACGACATCATAGGCCCGCGCTTCCCCACTTTTTTTGTTAACCGGAATAATTTCTTGCCAGGCACTATAGAGGGCTGGGCGTAGAAGATCATTCATCGCGCCATCTACAATAGCGAAATTTTTGTGCTCCGTGTGTTTTATGTATTCAACCCGCGTAACAAAAATGCCTGCATTTGCAGCAATGGAGCGGCCTGGCTCAAGCATCAAGGTTAAATTGCGGTTAGCGAAGCGGCTTCTAACGGCGTCAATCAGCTCTGATGGCAATGGTGGATTCTCATCGCCATAACTTACTCCCAGTCCTCCGCCCATATCGAAATGGCTGAGCTCGATGCCTTCTGCATCGAGGGTATCAACCATAACTAGCAATCGATCAATAGCATCGAGGAATGGGGCTACCGAAGTAAGCTGCGAACCAATATGGCAATCGATACCTACTATTTTAATGCCGTCTAGCTTGGCTGCGTTTCTATACACCTCCAGAGCACGATTGGCCGAGATGCCAAATTTGTTCTCTTTCAGGCCAGTTGAGATATAAGGATGTGTGCCTGCATCGACGTCTGGATTTACCCGTATTGATATCGGTGCTGGAATTCCCTGTTCTGTTGCTACCTCACTGAGCCTAGTGAGCTCTGCTTCGGACTCAACGTTAAAACAGTGAATACCAGCCTGTAAGGCCTGTCTGATTTCGGCCACTGTTTTGCCGAGGCCAGAAAAGATCACCCTAGCAGGGTCCCCACCCGCTTCGAGCACTCGGCTCAGTTCGCCTCCGGACACGATATCAAAGCCAGCGCCCATGCGTGCGAGGACATTGAGTACGGCTAGGTTCGAATTTGCTTTGACCGCATAGCAGACCATATTAGGCAGACCATCAAGAGCTTGCTCATAGGCTCTATAGTGACGCTCCAGTGTGGCTCTTGAATAGATGAAGCACGGTGTTCCGTATTGTTCAGCTATTTCTGCAACTGCTATATCCTCTGCACACAGTGCATCGGCTTTGTAATTAAAATAGTCCATGCTAGCTTGGAGTCCAGTTAGTGCAGGGCTAATACCCTGGCGAATTATTTGTTTTCAGTAGGAGCGGTAATCGGAGAAGCAATGTTCAGGCTGACAAGGGCTTTTTGCTCAGGGCGTGTTAGGCCACCTTTCTGCCCACATGAGCCAAGACTCAACGCCAGTGCTAATAACAGCACAAAGGTAAAGCTTCTATTGATTTGTTTGATTTGCTTTCTCATAAGTCACGGTGTTCGCTGAACAGCGGGAAAGTCGCTGATTATAACGCCAGCCGGATTAGAAACACAGATTAAATTCCCCGCTTGGCAAGGGAGAGTGCAGGAGAAAGCCGTCTATTCTTAAGGTTGGGGAGTCTGCTTCACTATTCTTGAAAAATCAGGACAAGATACCTATATTTCGCATCACAGGTCAGGCTTCAGCCTGTTCGCTGTTTTTTGCCGCAAGGCATTGCAGGGTTTTCTGCAAAATCACAATGAACGTAACAAGTTAACTCAAGGTTTGAAAAGTAGATGATTGAAATTAACAATTTAACCAAGAACTTTGATCAGTTTACCGCCATCGACAACCTCAACTTTACTGTTAAAGAGGGGGAAGTATTAGGTTTCCTCGGCCCAAATGGTGCCGGAAAATCCACTACGATGAAGCTAATTACTGGCTTTCTTTCAGCTTCTGATGGCACGGTATGTATCGACGGCCACGATATTAGTAAGAGCCCAATTGAAGCGAAGGCGTTAATGGGTTATCTGCCAGAAGGGGCTCCCTCTTACGCGGATATGACTACTCTGGAGTTTCTTCGTTTCATTGCCCAAGTCAGGGGTTATCGAGGCGAGGAAATTAACAAACGTGTTCAACATGTGCTCGATGAGGTTGAGCTCAATGCTGTTAGCAATCAAACCATAGAAACTCTGTCTAAAGGCTTCAAGCGACGTGTGGGTTTGGCACAGGCAATTATGCACGACCCCAAGGTATTAATCCTTGATGAACCTACTGATGGTCTTGACCCCAATCAGAAACATCACGTGCGAGAACTCATTAAAAATCTGGCTCGCGATAAGATAGTCATTATTTCCACTCATATTCTTGAGGAAGTCACTGCGGTTTGCAGTCGTGCCATAATTATTGCGCAGGGGAAAGTTGTCGCAGACGGCACTCCGGCGGAGTTAGAGTCCCGGTCTAAATACCATCAGGCTGTCACTGTGCGTCTTAAGGAAAGCTACGACCTGGAAACAGACCTGACAAGCCTGGTTGACGTCGCAGCAGTTGAGAAGGACGCTGAAGATGAAATGGTATTTCGTATTCTTGCCAGTCAGGGCAAGCCAATTTTTGCTCAGGTATCCGAAATTGCACAAGCCAAACATTGGCCGGTTACCGAGTTTCATGTTAGTCGCGGACAACTGGAAGATGTATTCAGAACCGTGACGCAGCAAATACAAGGAGCTGAGTAATGGGAAATTTAGCAATCATTTTAAAGCGTGAGCTTTTAAGTTATTTCGCGACACCACTTGCTTATATTTTTATTGTGATTTTTTTAATTGCCAATGGCATTCTCACGTTTGATGTGGGTGGGTTTTATGCGCGTGGTCAGGCAGATCTTCTGCCATTTTTCAGTTTTCACCCTTGGCTTTATCTGTTTATGGTTCCAGCCATAGCAATGGCCTTATGGGCAGATGAGCGCAAAACAGGAACTATAGAGCTATTGCTAACGCTACCGATTCGGCTTGCCGATGCTGTGTTAGGAAAGTTTCTCGCGGCTTGGGTATTAACAGGTATAGCGCTCTTTTTGACCTTTCCTATTTGGTTAACGGTTAACTACCTTGGCGATCCGGATAATGGCGTTATATTTGCTGCCTATTTAGGTAGCTGGTTCATGGCAGGTGGATTTCTTGCTATAGGTTCTTGCATGTCAGCCTGCACTAAAAATTCAGTCATTGCTTCTATCCTAACCGTTAGTATCTGCTTTCTATTTGTCATTATGGGTTCGCCTATTTTATTAAATGCTTTTCCAGAGTGGGTTCCACAGTACTTAGTGGATACTTTTTCAGCCATGGGGTTTCTCACACATTTTGACTCGATTGCTAAAGGTGTTTTAGACATTCGAGATTTTCTGTTTTTTAGTGTATTCATCGCAGCCTGGTTATGTGCCAGTGCGGTGGTTATCGAAATGAAAAAAGCGAACTAAGGGGGAATAGTGATGAATAGTAAATCCCTATTTTCAAGAATAGGCCTAACAGCCATCGCCGCAGCAACTGTATTAGCTGTGGCTATAATAAGTGCCTTGCCCAGCCTGCGCATAGACCTCACTGAAGACAATCTTTATTCCCTGTCTGATGGGACGCGCAATATTGTGGCAAATCTGGAAACACCGATTGAATTGATGTTTTTTTATTCAGAGAGCGCAACAGAAGAGATTCCGCAAATTCGAAGTTACGGCACGCGAGTGCAGGAATTACTGCGTGAAGTTGTGCTTGCCAGCAATGGTCGACTTAGTTTTAGTGTTATTGATCCTGAGCCTTTCTCAGAAGATGAAGACCTTGCTACCGAGTTTGGTATTCAGCCTGTGCCAGTTACACAGGGTGGGCAGGCGGTCTATTTTGGTTTGGTTGCTGCGCAGGATGAGAGTGCGGAATTAGCATTGGACCGTGTCTCGGAAACTCTGCCATTGATCCGGCCTGATCAGGAGCAGTTTCTAGAATACGAGATCATGAAACTGATCAGTAAGGTTAACAACCCAGACTTACAAGTGGTTGGTTTATTAACCGAATTGGATATTGATGGAGGCTTTGACCCAGTGGCCGGGCAGGCAACTCAGCAATGGATGATTATGGATGCCATTCGTCAGCTGTATACAGTTCGACGTGTAGGCCTTACATCCAACGAAATCGATGAAGAGATTGATATTCTGATGATCGTGCATCCGCAGGGCTTATCGGAACAGATGCTATATGCCATCGATCAATTTGTAATGCGTGGTGGTAAGACCATGGTATTCCTTGATCCGAATGCAGACTCCATGGTGAGCCGCACCCAGCAGGGTAATCTGATCCCCGCTGGTATGAGTTCCGAGCTGCCTGGATTATTGGAGGCTTGGGGGGTGGAATTTGCCAATGACATGGTTCTCACCGATAACGAGCTCGCTTTGCGTGTGTCTATGGGGCAACGTCCAATTGCCCACTTAGGTATGTTGGGTGTGCAGCGAAACTTTCTCACTCAGAGCGATATCATCACTAACCGCCTTGAGATGATTAACCTTTCATCTACTGGAGTCATTAGCCAAGCAGAGGAGGCAACTACAAGCTTTGAGCCTTTAATGGTGTCTTCAAACGATACAATGCTAGTTAATGCCTCGAAGTATGGAGATATGGCCGACCCTTCAGTGCTATTCGATGATTTCGTTTCTGAAGAGCGCAGTTTTACAATTGCTGCGCGTGTTAGAGGTGTTATTGAAACGGCTTTCCCTGAGGGCCGGCCGATCGCAGAAGTTGAAGTCAGCGATGAAGAAGCAGAACCAGTTGAAGAACTTGTTGAGGAAGAAGTCGTCGCAGAACACCTGACTCGCTCTAATGGCGAAGTGACGGTTCTGCTCTTCGCTGATACCGACATACTAAGTGACAGAATGTGGGTGCAGATTGCTCAGTTTCTAGGGCAGCGCATCCCCCGGCCTTTTGCTAATAATGGTGACATGGTCATCAATGCTCTGGATAATTTGAGTGGCGGTGCAGACCTGTCCAGCATTCGTAGTCGTGGCACCTATTCGCGCCCATTCACTCGCGTGATGCAATTGCAGCGACAGGCAGATGATCGTTTGCGCACCGAAGAAGCGGAGCTTCTTGACCGCCTTGCTGAAACTGAGGCTTCGCTAGCGGAACTTAATCAAGATGAAAATGGCGAATTAATTGGTCAGATTACGCCGGAAATCCAAAGTGAGATCGACCGCTTCAATGAGGAGATGTTGGAGACCCGTCGTAGCCTACGTGATGTGCAATATCAACTGACTGAAGATATCGAGCAGCTGGGTGCAGATCTCAAACTGATTAATACTGCCTTGATACCAGTACTGTTAACCTTGTTGGCCTTGCTGATTACTTATTTACGAACGCAACGACGTAAATCAGCATAAGCTTAAAGGGGGCTTATTGCAGAAAGGATTGAAATAGTGCCAAGGCTGGCGCTATTTTTACTCATTCTGCTTGGCTTGGTGTAAGCACAGCATGAGCTTGCATGTTGTGCTCCGCAAGGTAACGAGCCTAGTTTTTCATCATCAGTGATTAAGCTTTGCTTCACTATGCCTGGATAGACTCAATTATAGTGTATGATGTGCCGCTTTATTATGTCGGCAGTCAGTTCAAGACGCGATGATTTCTCTTAACAATATAATGTTAATGCGTGGCAGTCAGATACTGCTGCGCGATGTTTCCTTGGTTATCCATAAAGGACAACGTGTCGGCATCATTGGGCGCAATGGTTGCGGTAAGACCAGTCTTTTTCGCGCCCTCGCCGGTGAGATAGCGCTGGAAGAAGGCGAAATCGAAATGCCAAAAGGCGTGCGCTGCTCGTCGATGGCTCAAGAAACCCCGGGTAGTGGTCGTAGTGCGCTGGATTTTGTGTTGGATGCTCATCTTGAATTTCGGCAGTTGCAAGCTAGTATCGCACAGGCCGAAGAAGCGGGAGACGACCATAAGCTAGTAAAGCTATTTGCTAAATTGGAAGAAATTGACGGTTATGATATTAAACATCGGGCCGAGCGTTTGCTTTCTGGCCTGGGATTCGATGTTGACGAGTTTGCTAGACCTGTTAGCAGTTTCTCCGGTGGTTGGCGTGTACGTTTAAACTTGGCAGCAGCGCTGATGTGCCCATCAGATTTGTTGATGTTGGACGAACCAACCAACCATTTAGACCTCGAAGCGACGGTTTGGTTAGAACAGTGGTTGCAAAGCTATCAAGGGACTATTCTACTTATTTCTCACGATCGCACCTTTTTAGACTCGGTGATCAACAATGTAATCAGTTTCGACCACGGCGGGTTAGACTATTACAAGGGAAATTACAGTTCATTTGAGAGGCAACGTGCAGAGCGAATGGCGTTACAACAAGCTTTGTATGAAAAACAACAGCGTAGACGCTCAGAGATTGAGAATTTTGTACGTCGCTTTAGCGCGAAAGCGACTAAAGCAAAACAGGCTCAGAGTCGTCTCAAGGAATTGAATCGTATGCAGGACATTGCGCCTGCACATGTAGATTCGCCTTTTCGTTTTCAATTTCCCGAAGTCAATGAACCTTCAAGCTACCTGATGCAGTTAGAGTCACTGGCAATTGGTTTTGACACTCCCCTGGTAGATAAGATCGACCTTAGCGTGAACTCTGAATCTCGATTTGGGTTATTGGGCTTCAACGGCAGTGGTAAATCGACGTTGCTGAAAATATTATCTGGTCAGATGCAGCCGCTTGATGGCGACATAGCGCGGTCAAAGAAATTGAAGATTGGTTATTTCGCGCAGCATCAAGTGGATGAACTGGACCAGGAAGCGACTCCGATACAATTAATACAAAAAGAAGAAGGCCGCGCCACGGAACAGCAAATAAGAGATTACCTTGGCGGCTTCGATTTCCGTGGCACACGAGTCAACGAAACGATTAAACATTTTTCCGGTGGAGAAAAGGCGCGGCTTGCCCTGGCAAAAGTCGCCTGGAAAAAGCCAAATCTTTTATTGTTAGATGAGCCAACCAATCATTTGGATCTTGAAATGTGCCATGCTTTAACAGTGGCACTGCAACAGTATCAGGGTGCGATGATTATTGTTTCCCATGACCGTCATCTCTTGGTCAATACTGTAGATGAGTTTTACTCGATTCATCAGGGTGTATTTGCTGAGTTCAAAGGTGACCTCAAGGACTATGAGAAATGGTTAAGCAAACAAGCTTGTGCGGGCTTCGATGAAGCGGTCTCACCTGCGGAAGATTTGCAGCCTAAACTGGACAAGAAAGAGAAGCGTCAGCAGGCGGCTTATCGTCGTGAGAAGCTGGCACCACTGAAGAAAAAGGAAAAGGCGCTTGAGTCTGAAATGGAGAAGGCTCAGAAGAAGCTGGGGCAGATAGAGGCAGCACTGGCAGATGAAGCGATATACCTGGATGAAAATAAAACAAAGCTGAGCAAGCTGCTACAGGAGCAAGGCGGGCTCAAGTCGCAGTTGAATACCAGCGAAGATCAATGGTTACAAGTCCAGGAAGAGATTTTAAACTATTCGTAACACTATTAACGCGTTATGTTGATAAAGTATCCAGCCCCAAACCCTTGAATCTGCAAGAATCATCCTATCTAATTAAATTCGGTTCTTGCAGAATTACATTATTCGTAATCGCGGTGAATACTTGTTGTCTGGCAGCAAGTCACCTAGACAGATGGTTAGCCCAATGAAAATTTTTTATTCTTTATTACTCTCCCTCGCGTTTGTAGTCACGGTGAATGCACAGACTCCAGATTACCGACAGTTCAAAACTAACGATGAAGAAAACAATATTGAGGTGTTCAAACAGGTCAGCCCATCTGTAGTGAACATCACTAACTCGCGTCTTGTTCGATCTTTCTATGCCTTCAATCCGCAAGAGGTACCTCAGGGCAGTGGTACTGGCTTTATTTGGAATGAAGAGGGCTACATAGTGACTAACTATCACGTGGTACAACAGGCGGATCGGGTCACTGTCACTTTACAGGATGGCACTACCTTTGCGGCCAGCGCGGTGGGGGGTGATCCAGACAAAGATCTTGCAGTGTTAAAAATAGATGCGTCGGATATTGATTTGGTGGCGGTACAGCCAGGTGACTCTGCATTGTTGGAAGTAGGTAGAAAAGTCATCGCCATCGGCAACCCCTTCGGCCTCGATACGACAATGACAGTTGGGGTGGTGAGCGCATTAGGTAGAGAAATTGACTCTGTCAGTCGGCGTAAGATTCATGATGTGATTCAAACCGATGCGGCGATCAACCCGGGAAATTCTGGTGGACCTCTGCTTAACTCTCTGGGCCAGCTGGTTGGTGTGAATACTGCTATCTACAGCCCTAGTGGCGGCAGCTCTGGTATAGGGTTCGCTATTCCGGTTAACACCGTTAAGCGCATAGTGCCGGAGTTGATTGCTTATGGGCGCGTGCAGACACCAATCATCGGCATTGCACAGATTCCCCAAGCAGGCTATTACCGGCGGCTATGGGGAATAGAAGGTGTGATTGTACTAGATGTTGTTCCTGGGGCTGATCCGCAACGTCTGGGCATGCGTGGTCTAAGACGAAGCCAGAGCGGTCGCATTCAGTTGGGTGATGTGATTGTGGAAATAGATGGTAAAAAGGTGCGTAATGAAAATGACTACGCCGATATCCTTGAGACACATCGTGCTGGCGATATGGTTAAGGTAAAAACAGTTCGCGACAATCAGGTTCTAGAATACGATATCAATTTGCAGGCACCAGGTAGCCGTTAGTCTTAAAGGTATAACGATTAGCGTGTGGCAAGATCTGTTTTAGCAAGTTGTGCTGCCGCCAGAACCTGCTTTGGTGCTGTGCCTCCGATATGGTCGCGTGCATTGATTGAACCTTCCAGTGTTAAAATCTGGAACACATCCTCGTCAATCAAATCGGAAAAGGCTTTAAGCTCTTCAAGTGTCAGTTCCGCCAGGTCTTTACTCTGTTCAATGCCGAAGGCAACAGATTTGCCTACCACTTCATGAGCATCACGGAACGGCATGCCTTTTTTCACAAGATAGTCTGCCAGGTCTGTTGCTGTTGCGTAACCTTTTTTGGCGGCCGCATACATTTCTTCCTTTCTACAAACTACGGCTGGCATCATCTCGCCGTAGGCATACAGGCAATCTTTCACTGTATCAATGAGATCAAAGAGAGGCTCTTTGTCTTCCTGATTGTCTTTGTTGTAGGCAAGTGGCTGTGACTTCATTAGTGTCAGTAATGAAATCATGTGACCATGTACTCGACCTGTCTTTCCGCGAATCAATTCTGGCACATCCGGATTTTTCTTCTGTGGCATTATTGATGAGCCAGTGCAGAACCTGTCCGGTAGATCGATGAAGTTAAATTGCGCAGAAGTCCACAGCACTAATTCTTCAGAAAAACGTGATAGATGCATCATTAGTACACTAGCGAAAGAAGCCAGCTCAATAGCGAAGTCTCTATCACTTACTGAATCTAATGAGTTTCTGGTGGGCGCATCGAAACCTAATTGTTTGGCAGTAAAGTTCCTGTCAATGGGGTAGGTAGTGCCTGCCAAAGCTGCTGCACCTAAAGGTGACAGGTTTACTCTTTTTCGACAATCGAGTAATCGCCCATAGTCTCTATCCAGCATTTCATACCAGGCCATCATGTGGTGGCCGAAGCTAACTGGTTGCGCAGTTTGCAAATGGGTAAAGCCAGGCATGATAGTGCCTGCTTCTGCTGCGGCGACCTCGACTAATGCCAGCTGCAATTTTGTGATTAGCTCGGCAATTTGGTCGATCTCATCGCGCACATACAATCGAATATCGGTAGCCACCTGGTCATTTCGCGAGCGTCCCGTATGTAACTTCTTGCCGATGTCGCCTATTTTTGCAGTTAATGCTGACTCGATGTTCATGTGCACATCTTCCAGCGCAACAGACCACTCAAACTTGTTATCGAGGATGTCTTGTCTTATAGCTTCAAGACCATCGAGAATTTGTTGCTGTTCGTCCATTGTAAGAATGCCAGCTTTAGCCAACATCTTAGCGTGTGCAACTGAACCATCGATGTCTTGCTGGAACAGGCGACGATCAAAATCTACCGAGGCAGTAAATCTTTCTACGAAGGCGTCGGTGGCTTCAGTAAATCTGCCACCCCAGAGTTTGTTTTGATCTTTGTTGTTGCTCATTGAGACCCTCGCCTGGGCGTATATATAGTTGCAGTTAAGCTATCTATGTAAGTTGTGCTGCGTAAATAGGGCCAGCATTATAGCAGGATCAGTCAAAGCTTGAACCCGGCAGCAACATCGCTCAAACCCAGCAAATTCGGACAAACTGGAGCATATGTCGTAAAATGCCAATCTTCTTAACGCCAGAAGTAAACCAACAGAGCAATACGCCATGCCAGCCAGAACTCTCCGAATCGCAACTCGCAAAAGCCCGCTTGCCCTATGGCAGGCCAACTACGTCAAGGTAGCACTGGAAGCCAGCCATAGCGATCTCAATGTCGAATTGCTTGCGATGAGTACTCGCGGTGACAAAATCTTGGATACCCCATTGGCCAAGGTTGGTGGTAAGGGCCTTTTTGTGAAAGAGCTGGAGCATGCGATGTTGGAAGACAGGGCCGATATTGCTGTGCATTCCATGAAGGACGTTCCCATGGAATTTCCTGAGGGTTTAGGCCTGGCTATTATCTGTGAGAGGGAAGATCCTACCGATGCTTTCGTTTCTAATAATTTCACAACCCTTGCTGAGCTACCGGAAGGCGCAACCGTCGGCACCTCTAGTTTTCGCCGGCAATGCCAACTACGTGATTTGCGCCCAGACCTGAAGATAGCGGATTTGCGTGGCAACGTCGGTACGCGCTTGTCGAAGCTTGATGCTGGTGAGTATGATGCCATCATATTAGCTGCGGCTGGACTCAAGCGATTAGAACTTGGTGAGCGCATACGGGAGAGGCTGTCATTTGATGACTGCCTGCCAGCTGGTGGTCAGGGAGCAGTGGGCATTGAGTGTCGTACCCAGGATATCGAAACACTGAAGTTGCTGGATTGCTTGCACCATCAGGATACGGCAACGCGTGTGGTGGCCGAGCGTGCGGTGAACTCACGGCTACAGGGTGGCTGTCAGGTGCCTATTGCCAGCTTTGCGGAGCTGGAAGATGATGAATTGTATTTGCGTGCGCTGGTAGGAAATCTCGATGGTACACGGATTATTCGCAGTGAGATTCGTGGTGATCGCCATCAGGCCGAACAATTAGGCCTAATCGTCGCCGAGGACCTTTTATCCCAGGGTGCTGAGGCAATACTTAATGCACTTCGTGATTAAATTTCGCCGAGATGGAAGTAATCGCTTAGCGCAGAATCTGGAAGAGGCTTGAAAGATTGAGAGTTGAAAGATCGAGACTTGAAAGATCAGGACTTGAAAGGTTAATGCATGAACTCTGATTCCCTTGCCGGATTAACCGTTCTTATTACGCGCCCTTCCACTCAGCAGCAAACCCTGCAACGAGCTATCGAAGAGAAGGGTGGTGCTGTGCTATCACTGCCACTCATTGAAATAACACCGTTGACAGAGCCAATTGCTCGGCAGGAGCTAAAAGACAAAGTACTAGGGCTGGATAACTATCAGGCACTTATTTTCGTCAGCAGTAATGCCGTTAAATTCGGTGGTGAACTCATTAACGACTACTGGCCACAGTTTCCTTTGGGTATTGATGTCATTGCGGTGGGCCCGACAACTGCCGAAGCAACAAGGAAATTACTGGCTTGCGAGGTGATTCAGCCCAGCTCTGGCATGACCAGTGAAGATATTTTGCGACTGCCTCAGCTGCAAGATGTAAAAGAAAAGAAAATAGGCATAGTGCGAGGGCGAGGAGGGCGTGAATTACTGGCAACGACACTGAAAGAACGTGGCGCTCTCGTGGATTACCTTGAGGCCTATAGTCGCAAGGTAATTAGCTACGACAATAAAGATTTCTGTGACAGGGTTAAGGCAGCAGGAGTCAAGGTGTTAACAGTAAACAGCGGCGAATCGCTGGATAGACTGATTTCTTTATTGGCCGATAATAAGGAAATAATAGAGCAGCTTGTTTTATTGGTGCCCTCTGAGAGAGTAGCGTTACAGGCTAAAAATGCAGGGTTTAGTAAGATAAAAAATGCAAAGGGCGCTGATCCAGTCAGTTTTGTGCTCGCACTGGGTGAACTTGGTGCGGATCGGGAGTAAGCTTAGGGCAAGGCAGGGCTCACATAAGGTAGTAAAGTGACAGAGAAGGCAGAAACACCCAAAATTCTAGACGAAATTTCCAAGAGCAATTCGGCCAAGGCTGGCAATCGCACCTCTCGTAAGCAACAAAAGGCGCGTCGACGCTTTATCATCGTTATTCTTATTTTATTGCCTATAGTTGCGGGCGTTTTATTTTTAGCCTATCAACAGCTTTCCCTGCAATCTCAGTTATTGCAGTTTGAGTTGGAAAATAAAGAACTCACAGATAATCTAGAGCAACAGTCTGCATTATTACGCCAGCTGGAACAGGTTCAACAGCAGGTGCCAGAAGCAGTGGCTGTTGATGATTCGACAGTAAGGGAGCTGGAATCGGCTCTTTTGCAGAAAATCGATCAATTAACCATGCAGCTCGCCGACCTGCAAACACAGCAACTACAATTAGCGAATAATGAAGCTAATCAGGAATGGAAGGTTCTTGAGGCGGAATATTTAATTGGTATAGCAGCTCAGAAATTACAGCTCGAAGGGGATATCGCGACTGCTATTGCACAGCTGCAACATGCCGACCAGGCGCTCTTGGATTCCGGTGGTTCAAATGTGTTTGCTGTACGCCAGGCTATCGCGTCAGAACTGCAACAACTTCGAAATGTCGAAGTGTTGGATCGAGAAGGTATCTACTTGCAGCTTGGTGGTCTAATTGTGGAGATAGAAAATATTGATCTGCTGAGTTCCATGCAGGCTGAATTTGAGAATCGCCGTAATGCTGAATCACAACCCCTGCGTTTAGGTGCTGATGCGAACAATACGCTAGATTCAACCTTGGAGTTTCTTGGTTCTATTTTTGTTCTACGGAAATGGGAAGAAACACCGCAGGCGATTCTTGAGCCGGGTCAGGATGAACTTATTAAGCAGAGTTTGAGGCTGATGCTAGAACAGGCACAGCTGGCATTGTTGATGCGCGATAATGGCCTATACCAACAAGCTATTGCGAAGAGCAGAGACTGGTTTCAGCGTTATGCTGTGACAGACTCAGAGCAAGGTAGAGCATTATCAGCCTCGCTAGAGCAACTGGGTGGTTATGATATTGACCCGGTGTTGCCAGTGCTAACTCAATCGCTTTCATTGATTAATCAGCTCACGACAAGCGAGCATTAATGTAGCATATGATTAAGCTTTATATATTCAGCCTTTTTGTTATCGTGCTGGCTCTCCTGGGTAGTCTTTATCTCGGCTTTCCCGGTGACCCTGGCTATCTACTCATTGCCTTCGGTAATTATACCTTCGAGACTAGCCTGTTCGCGTTGTTTGTGGCGCTTTCGGTTCTCTACCTGTTAGTAAAACTTTTGCTTATTGTGCTGGGCTGGATAAACCCCTGGTATCTGGTTCGCTTTGGTCGTAACTACAAAGAAAAACTTAAAGCTAAAAGTCGTAGTCGAACCCTTGAAGGTTTGCTCTATTTTACCCGTGGTAACTGGGAGTCTAGTTACAAACTATTAAGCAAAGGTATGAAAGATCCAGACGCAAGTGTAGTTAATTACCTTGCTGCTGCCTACGCTGCACATCAAAGTGGTAACAGTGCCTGGATACAATGTCTGGAGAAAGCCGAACAGAAATACCCAGCAGCGCGTTCTACAGTTAATTTACTTAAGGCACAACTGTTGTTTAAATCAGACCAACTGGAACAATGTGTTGCAATGTTGCAACAGATGAAGAACAGCTCCTTGAATGATGCTTCATTGTTACAACTATTAAAAGAAGTCTATTTGAAACTGGAAGACTGGGAACAACTGGGGAAACTGTTGCCAGCATTGGAGAAAAACCAAGTTATTGATGCCGAGGAAGTGAAGCTCATTCAAGTGCGTATTTTCATGGAGAACCTCTACGCAATTAGTAATCGCAGAGTGGACTGTAGCGATGAGGAAATTGCAATACAGCTAGAGAAGGAGTGGAAAAAGAGCCCAGCTTCTTACAAGCAAGACGAGAGAATTGTAAAACACTACGCTGATATTCTTTTTAAGCTGGATCAGAAAGAGTTGGCGTCCAAGGCAATTGAATCAGCACTTGCCAAGAGCTGGAGTGACATATTAATTACTCGCTATGGTGAGCAGGATTACGGCAATGACCACAAGCGGTTAATACAGGCCGAAAATTGGTTAAAGTCCCGGCCGGGGAACGCGCCACTTCTGCTAACTCTTGGTCGGCTCGCTATGCGCAATGAGTTGTGGGGAAAGGCGAAGGAGTATTTTGAAACCAGTATCGAGGTTACTCCCATCGCTGAGGCCCATGGTGAATTGGCGCGCTTGCTAAAGCATCTTGGTGAGCTAAGCTCCAGTGATGTTCACCAAGGCAAGTTTGTGGAGGCGATAGGTGCAGGTTTGCCGAAGTTACCTTTGCCATCTTTGGAGGAGAAGAACCTGGGCGCTTGATTAGTGTGAGGATTTTTACTTCAAGCCCAGAGAATTATTTTTTCTGAGAGTCTATCCCTAGCTCTTCCCATATTTCATCAACTCGGGTCTTCACTTCGTCGCTCATCGTAATAGCGTCACCCCATTCTCTTTCAGTTTCGCCTTTCATTTTGTTAGTCGCATCCATGCCCATCTTCGAGCCCAGGCCTGATACAGGAGAGGCGAAATCTAAATAGTCTATCGGGGTATTATCAACCATCACCGTGTCTCGAATCGGGTCCATGCGCGTGGTGATTGCCCAGATCACATCGTCCCAGCTGCGCACATCTACGTCGTCATCAACGACAATAACAAACTTGGTGTACATGAATTGGCGCAGGAATGACCACACGCCCATCATTACCCGTTTGGCGTGACCAGGGTATTGTTTTTTCATGCTCACTACGGCGAGGCGATAGGAACAACCTTCGGGTGGTAGATAAAAATCAACGATCTCCGGAAACTGTTTCTGTAACAAGGGTACGAACACTTCGTTTAGTGCTACACCTAACATCGCTGGTTCGTCTGGTGGTCTGCCAGTATAAGTACTGTGATAGATGGGATCTTTGCGATGGGTAATACAGGTTACTGTAAATACCGGAAACTTTTCTACTTCATTGTAATAGCCAGTGTGATCACCGTAAGGGCCTTCTTCAGCCAGCTCGGCGGGTTCTATGACGCCTTCTAAAACAAACTCTGCACTGGCGGGAACTTGTAATTCGTTAGTGCGGGATTTCACTACATCGGTTTTGCTACCGCGTAGCAATCCGGCAAAAGCGTATTCAGACAGTGTATCTGGCACTGGTGTAACGGTGGCGAGAACAGTTGCCGGGTCAGCACCGATGGCAATGGAAACAGGAAAGGCTTCGCCAGGATGTGCCGACTGCCACTCTTTGAAATCCAGTGCGCCGCCACGGTGGGACAGCCAGCGCATGATTAGCTTGTTCTTGCCAATCAGTTGCATGCGATAGATGCCGAGGTTCTGGCGTTCTTTATCAGGGCCTTTGGTGATAACCAGTGGCCAGGTTACCAGGGGTGCTGCATCTTCGGGCCAACAAGTCTGAATAGGCAAAAAGTTGAGGTCAACACCCTCGCCTTCGATTACCACTTCCTGGCAGGCTGCCGATTTTTTCACGTTAGTCGGCATGTTTAGCACGTTTTTGTAGCTGGGCAGTGTTTCCCACAGGTCTTTCCAGCCCTTTGGGGGGTCTGGCTCTTTTAAGAAGGCTAATAACTTGCCAACATCCCTGAGGCCATTGATATCTTCCTGGCCCATGGCCAAGGCGATGCGCCGAGTGTTGCCAAATAAATTGGCCAGCAAGGGAATGCTTGAGCCTTTAGGATTCTCGAAGAGTAGAGCAGGGCCATTGTTGCGGAGGGTACGATCGCTTATCTCGGTGACTTCGAGATAGGGGTCAACCTCCGTGGTTATTCGCTTGAGCTCACCCTCTTTTTCAAGAAGTTCTATGAAGTCGCGCAAATCTCTAAATGACATTGTTGACCGTTTACCTTGCTATTGAATTGTAACTGTAAAAGCCAGTACAGCGACTCAATTTACAACTTTGGAGTAATTCAATCAGAAGCGCAATTATTTGCGCTTCATCGAATTGAAGAATTCATCGTTAGTCTTGGTGTCTTTCAGTTTATCAAGAATAAACTCTGTTGCTTGCACATCTTCCATCGAGCTAAGCAACTTACGCAGAATCCACATGCGCTGCAATTCTTCCTCGGAGGTCAATAGCTCTTCGCGACGTGTGCCAGAACGGCGTACATTGATGGCAGGATAAACACGCTTCTCTGCAATCTTCCGATCGAGGTGCAGCTCCATGTTACCCGTGCCTTTAAATTCTTCGTAAATTACTTCGTCCATTTTCGAGCCGGTCTCAATCAATGCGGTAGCGATAATGGTCAGGCTGCCGCCTTCTTCAAGATTACGTGCGGCACCGAAGAAGCGCTTGGGGCGTTCAAGTGCATGTGCGTCAACACCACCGGTTAGTACTTTGCCGGATGATGGAATGATTGTGTTGTAGGCACGTGCAAGTCGAGTGATTGAATCCAATAGAATAATGACATCTTCTTTGTGCTCAACCAATCGCTTGGCCTTCTCAATAACCATCTCGGCCACTTGCACGTGACGCGAAGGTGGTTCATCAAAAGTACTGGCGACTACTTCACCGCGCACCGAGCGCTGCATTTCTGTTACTTCTTCCGGACGCTCATCAATCAATAAGACGATAAGCCTGCACTCAGGGTTATTTCGGGTAATCGATTGAGCCATGTTCTGCAAAATTAATGTTTTACCTGCTTTCGGTGGCGATACGATAAGGCCACGCTGTCCTTTTCCAATTGGAGCAGACAGATCGATAACACGGGCGCTTAAATCTTCAGTACTACCATTACCGACTTCAAGAGTGAGTCTGTCATTAGGGAAGAGAGGAGTAAGGTTTTCGAAAAGGATTTTGTTTTTTGATTCTTCGGGACTGCTGAAGTTAATTTCATGAATCTTTAACAGTGCAAAATAACGTTCGCCATCTTTTGGGGGTCTAATCTTTCCTGCGACGGTATCACCGGTACGGAGATTAAAGCGTCGTATCTGGCTTGGTGATACATAGATATCATCCGGGCCTGCTAGGTAAGATGAGTCTGCTGAGCGCAAGAAGCCAAAGCCGTCCTGCAAGATCTCCAATACACCATCGCCATGAATATCTTCGCCATTTTTCGCATGTTTTTTCAGTATGACAAAGATGATGTCTTGTTTGCGTGTTCTGGAAACATTGTCCAATCCCATTTCGCGGGCTGTTGCTAGAAGTTCAGCGATTGGCTTTTGTTTTAGTTCGGTTAGATTCATGTGATTGGGTCTTCTTGTGTGATTGGGAGTGTTTAGAATGAATGGCTGAACACAGTGATTATCATCATCAGGGCTCCGGCCGAGTTGCCTAAACTGTTACTGGCATGCACATTTAAGTGTCATAAATAAAAGGGTGTTGTTAAGAATGCAGTTAAGGGATTAGTTTGGGTTTTAAAATTTTGGAATTAGTGTAAGGCGGAGATTATTTAGAGCTTTCAACTATCGATTCGAGGTGGTTGAGTGTATCCCACTTTCGCTTCTTTATTTTTCGCTTACTTGCGCGTTTATATCGGTAGTTATTTCGTTGACTGTAGTTTTTATAGGTGACTAGCCAACTTATCTTTGTGTTTTTAGCTTTAACTTTTCCGCAATATAGACCTACTTTTCTTTTATGTCTACTAAATCTCACCTGAATAAATGCATAGAAATGCAGGGAGAGAATTTAAAAAATCTTTATTTGTGATCCAGGCTACCGGGCTTACATCCGGCGAGCCTTGATAAATGGTCAGGGTATTGAATTTTATTCGTAGTTTGATCGATCAATTTGGAAGTGCTGTATTGATTCGAATCGGCCACATTCTGTGGTGCCTCGGAAACAATCGAGACACCACATTAAACGCAATTTAAATCACGCTGTCAATAAAAGCAGAAAGTTGTGACTTTGATAGAGCGCCTACTTTCTCGCCGGCTTTCTCGCCGTTGTTAAATATGATCAAAGTAGGAATGCCTCTGATGCCATATTTTGGTGCTGTCTCGGTATTGGCATCCACATCCATCTTGCAGATTTTCAATTTACCCTCGTATTCACCGGCCAGTTCTTCAAGTACTGGTGCAATCATCTTGCAGGGGCCACACCACTCTGCCCAGAAATCAACCAGGACGGGACCATCCGCCTGAAGTACATCGGTTTCGAAACTGCTGTCAGAAACGTGAACGATATTGTCGCTCATAGGAGTTTTCCTTGTATTAAGCCAAATGGGAGTTCTGAGTCGTAAATGAGGAACTGCCTGGGAAGAGAAGCGCTCGATTACATGCTCGTGTTTTATCTATGATAAGGGCAAAAATAGAGGTTTCAAGTGGCAGCATGCTATTGCTCGATGGTTTGTAGGTGTCAGCCGAGGCAAGCCTTTTATTCTTTCAATAAACGTGCAGCGGTTTTAGCGAAATAGGTAAGAATTGCGTCTGCGCCTGCGCGCTTGATGGCAATCAAAGACTCCATCGCGGTGTCCTCTTCATTCAGCCAGCCGTTCTGGACTGCCGCCATATGCATGGCATATTCGCCACTCACCTGATAGACAAAGGTTGGTACGCCAAACTCGCGCTTAACGCGACTGACAATATCCAGATAGGGCATGCCAGGCTTCACCATGACCATATCCGCACCTTCGGCCAGATCCAGAGCGACTTCTTGTAGAGCCTCGTCACTATTGGCGATATCCATCTGATAGCTATATTTGCCGCCACCGCCGAGATTGCTGCTGGAGCCCACTGCATCGCGAAAGGGGCCGTAATAGCTGGAGGCATACTTGGCAGAGTAGGCCAGGATGCGGGTGTGAATCTGGTCATTTTCTTCAAGAATATCGCGTATAGCAGCCACGCGACCATCCATCATGTCTGACGGGGCCACAATATCGGCTCCGGCGAGGGAATGAGACAGAGCTTGTTGCTTCAACACATCAACGGTCTCGTCGTTCAGTACATAGCCATTGTCATCGATAATGCCGTCCTGGCCATGGGTTGTGTAAGGGTCTAGCGCCACATCGGTAATAATGCCCAACGTAGGGTATTTATCTTTAACCGCACGGATCGCTCGTTGCACAAGCCCATCACTGTTATAGGCTTCGCTGCCATCCAGAGTCTTTACTGATTGGGCGGGCGAGGGAAACAAGGTGATAGCTGGGATATTCAGTGCCACCAATTCGTCGGCTTCTTTGACAAGCTCGTCGATACTCAGCCTGAACATGCCGGGCATGGATTCAATTGCCTGGCGTTGATTCTTGCCTTCGACAATAAAAACCGGAAAGATCAGGTCGTCTGTACTCAATCGCGTCTCGCGCATCAAGCGCCGGCTGAAATCGTCACGGCGCATGCGGCGCATGCGACTGGCTGGGTACTTTCGGCTAAAGTCAAAATTGGACACTGTTAGAACAACCTTAGTCTGTTATTTAGAGGATGTAGCTCGATTGGCATGGCCAGCTATTTATTTGTAAACCTTTCTCGCCAACTGAACGTAAATGGTTATAGCATACCAGTCAATGCAAACGAGGATTATATGCCAGAAATCACGCTGCGTCCTTTATCTATAGTTAACCTAATACCTGAATTTGAAGGCTAAACCTTGTGAATAAGACCAAATTAGTAGTAGTTGCGTTTTTTACGATCGCCATTCTTAGTTTCTTCGCTTTAGATTTGGGGCAATATTTTACTTTAGAGTTTGTGCAATCTCGATTATCAAGCATTCAAGATTATAAAGACGAAAACTTCGCGCAATCAGCATTAATTTATTTTCTTATTTATACCGTGGCTATGGCTGCCGCTCTTCCAGTAGCATTGATTTTGTCTTTGTTGGGAGGCGCTGTATTTGGTGTGTTATGGGGTGCTCTTCTTATTTCGTTTGCCAGCACTATTGGGGCAACTTTAGCATTCCTGGCATCTCGCCTGATTTTAAGGAGCTGGGTGCACAGGAGGTATGGGGATTATCTGGAGTCTGTTAATCGGGGTATAGAGAAAGACGGCAACTTTTATCTTTTTAGTCTTCGCATGATACCGCTGTTTCCTCCTGCCATGATTAATCTCTTAATGGGTTTAACGTCAATCAGTACCGTATCTTTCTACTTTGTAAGCCAAGCAGGCATGCTAACGAGTACAGTAATCTACGCAAATGCCGGCTCCGAGCTGGCGCAGATTTCTTCTCTGTCAGGTTTGGTCAGTGCCCCCGTTATTTTCTCCCTGGTGTTGCTTGGTATTTTCCCATTGTTTGCAAAACTGATTCTCAACAGCATTCAACGCAATAAAGTAATGAAAGCTTATACGAAGCCAAAGAGCTTTGATGCCAATGTGGTTGTGATCGGTGCTGGCTCAGCAGGGCTTGTGGCTTCTCTTATAACGGCAGGTGCCAAAGCTAAAGTCATTTTGGTTGAGCGAGATAAGATGGGTGGCGACTGTCTCAACACTGGCTGTGTGCCAAGCAAGTCGATCATTCGTAGTGCCCGCATCACGTCCTATATAAAAAAGGCAAAGGAATATGGCATTGATGACGCAACAGGCAATGTTAATTTTTCTGCAGTGATGGCGCGTGTACAAAATGTGATCAAGATCATTGAGCCACATGATTCGGTAGAGAGATTTACTTCACTGGGAGTTGAAGTTGAGCTCGGAGATGCAATTATCGAATCACCTTATACGGTTGTTGTTAATAATCGCCGTATTACTACTCGCTCCATCATATTGGCAACCGGTGCAAGGCCTCTGGTGCCACCGATACCTGGCTTGGACTCAATTGATTATTTAAGTTCTGATTCCATCTGGTCGCTGAAAGAACTGCCAAAACGTTTGCTCGTTGTTGGCGGTGGACCGATTGGCTGTGAGCTGGCCCAGGCATTTAGTCATCTTGGCTCTGAGGTCGTGCAGGTCGATATGGCGGATCGTATTATGCCGCGAGAAGACAAAGAAGTGTCGGATATTGTCATGGATGCCTTTGCTAAGCAGGGCATTAAATTGTTGACCGGACACAAATTGCTCAAGTTTGGATCTGACGAGAGTGGCGATTACATGGAGGCTGACTACAGAGGAGAAACTGTCAGGGTCGAGTTTGACAAGGTGCTATTAGCAATTGGTCGTAAGGCAAATGTTGAAGAGATTGGTTTAGAGGAGTTGGGCCTGGCCTTGACGCCTCAAGGTACGGTGCGGGTCAATGAGTACCTCCAAACAAGCATTCCCAATATCTACGCCTGTGGTGATGTGGCGGGCCCTTATCAATTCACGCACATGGCTTCATTTCAGGCCTGGTTTGCTTCGTTAAATGCAATGTTTGGTGGCTTATGGCGTTCGAAAGTAAATTACAATGTTGTGCCTTGGGCAACTTTTACCGACCCTGAGGTAGCAAGGGTCGGTTTGAGTGAGCAAGATGCAAAAGAGCAGAATATTGCTTACGAGGTGACCCGTTATCAGCTTGATCATCATGATCGCTCCCTGACCGACGGTGAAGCACATGGCTTTATCAAGGTGTTAACGCAGCCGGGCAAAGACAAGATTCTTGGAGTGACTATCGTTGGTTATCACGCTGGTGAAGTTATTACTGAATTTGTTTTTGCAATGACCCATGGTATGGGCCTTAAGAAAATATCAGCTGTTACTCATATTTATCCAACCCTGGGTGAGGCGAATAAGTTTGCAGCGAATGCCTGGCGCAGTGAACGACTACCGCAAAAATATTTTCCTTGGTTGGAGAAGTTTTTTGCTTGGCGTCGTTCTTAGTTGTTTTCTGGCTGCTGACGGAAAGCAGTAAATAAACAAATACTAAATAGACCGATAAAAGCAATCATGGCCATTTCGGCAATTGAAAAAATACCAAAAAATCGGAACTGAACTTCTGCACAGTTGCCATCTCCCACCAGTAGAAAATCCAGCAAATCGATTAATGGGAAGTTCTCGCGTATATAGGTGAATCCTGGGCCACAGGCTGGAACTAAATCTTCCGGTAGATGTTGTAGCCAAATCTGGCGTCCTGCAAAGTAGCTACCGAATATACACATCGATGCGGCGATGAAAGCATAGATGCGTTGGCCATGAGGCGCTGGGTTGTGAATGGCAGAGGTCAGACAAACCAGACCACAGAGAATAAAAAAAACTCGCTGCGTAATACAAAGGCCGCAGGGCGATAGCAACATAACGTGTTCCATATAGAGTGCGATGCCAATAGTGACCACTGTGGCTAAAAAGATGCCTACATTGATTATTCTATTGCTGGGAATTGCCAAGGCCATGACTGCTCCTAATCTCTTGTTGTTTGGGTACTGTTTGTGTCACTCATGTGCATTACTATACGTTCACGATCTTAGCACACTTGCTATGAGACTCCGTCGGGTAAAGCGCTAAGACTCATTCCAGTTTTTCAAATATTCGTCGAAGTTTATTCTGTCTTGCTGTTCTATTTCGGCTTGTTTTTTAATTGAGTCGGCAGCAGTTTCTTCCAACATTTTCACTGTTTCTTCATTTAAACCATCATGCTGCAAATGATCCCGATGAAGCTGTGATTGCCGCATGGAGAATTCAAAGAAAGACAGCTTGTTTTTTTCCATGTCTTTAAGAATTTTTCCCGAGGGAGTGAGATCAGGATCAGCTACTTTCGCCGATTGTGTTGCGATGCTGTCTGCATAGTTTGAGCCACTGTGAATATGATCTAGCATGGAAGCGGCATGCGCCGTTTGCTCAAGGGCTTCGTTGGCCCATTCGGTTAATTTTTTCGGCATGCCTTCAAGTTTCAGTATCAGTCCAGGGTCGCGTCCCTGTTCAACGACTAAGGCGAGATTTTCTGCGACTTCAAAGAATTCTTTTTCGGTGCACTGAGGACTCTCGTCTAATAAGCAGTGCAGTAAAAAGCTGTCAAGAAAACGAATTTGTTCGGCATCGATTCCCAAGGGCAAATAGGGGTTTAGGTCCAGTGCTCTTACTTCTACGTACTCAATACCGCCCTCAGTTAAAGCCTGCAATGGCCGTTGCCCACTTTTTGCTACACGTTTAGGTCTAATCGTGCTGTAAAATTCATTCTCTAGTTGTAGAAGATTGGTGTTGATTTGTAGATATTCACCGCCTTTACTCTGATCTATTGCTTCATACTCAGGATAAGGCGTGTGTATGGCTTTATCCAGGCAGTCAACATAGGACTGCAAGTCGTTGTAACACACAAACAGTGATTTCTGAGCCTCGCTCTTATAGCCCAGATTACCCATTCGTAAACAGGCCGCATCCGGCAAATACAAGCTGTAATCGTCTAACTCTTGAAGTCTGTGTTCGCGACCTTGCACGAAACATTTGCATGCAGCCGGTGATGCTCCAAATAAATAAATCAATAGCCAGGAGTAACGGTGAAAGTTTCGAATAAGATGTAGATATTTCTCTGTCTTAAAATCTTTCAGTGCACCGTGGTGTCCACATATTTCCTGATACGGCTGCCAAAAAGATTCCGGCATCGAAAAATTATAATGAATGCCGGATATAATTTGCATTAAACGTCCATAGCGATTGCTCAGGCCATGACGATACAGTGTTTTCAGTTTTCCAATATTGGAGGAGCCGTATTGAGCAATAGGAATATCGGCATTGTCGAGTGGGCAGGGCATGCTAGATACCCAAAGCATTTCATCATTCTCTAGGTTCTGTAGAGTGAACCGGTGAATATTTTCCATCGTCTTGAGGCATTCGTCGATGTTGTTATAGGCTGGCGTAATAAATTCCAGCAATGCTTCGGAAAAATCGGTAGTAATATAAGGATTAGTCAGGCTGGAACCGAGTGTGACTGGGTGGCTCGCCAGAGAAATATTGCCTTCTTTTGAAACCCGAAGGCTTTCCTTTTCGATGCCTCGATAAATTGTACCCCATGCCTTGTCGAATTCAGGCAAGTTGTAGTATTTCAAGCATTCGTTGATTGCTTTGCTCAAGATATCTCCTGGAAGGTCTCTATAAAACAGTGGCCTGCTAACGTATTAGTCCCGACTTGAGCGATGACAGTTTCAGGTGAGCGGCATTATGACAAATATCATTGGCTAGTGCTAACGTGGGTTTGGCTGTGTGCAGAGCCTGAAAAAACAGCTATTCAACCTTATTCCTGATAGGTTTTTTCAAGGAAAGGTGTAATACCGGGCTAGCTAGCTCTGCTTGAATCGATGGATGAGACGTCGATCTTTTTTACTCGGCTTGCCGGGAGATGCCCAGTGCTTGGGTTGTGCCTTGCGTATATCTGCTTCCTTTTGGCGAGCCTCTATACTTTCCGTGGTTTCCTCATACAGTAGCTGTGCCTCGGGTGCGCCTCGACGTTGTTCTGAGAGAGCTTTTATGATGACAATTTTCTCATCAAACCCTTGCCGTAGACGAATCTTCATGCCGATTTCGACTTCTTTGCCAGGCTTGGTGCGGCTGCCTTCGCAGTAAACTTTACCGCCGTCGATAGCCTGTTTCGCGAGGGAGCGGGTCTTATAAAATCGAGCGGCCCACAGCCATTTGTCGAGGCGCAGTCGCCGCAGTTCTGTACAGTGGTCTGATGTTTTCTTTGCCATATGCTTTATCTGCTTACCGTTGTAAAACCGGCATTATCGCGGCGAAGTCGCCCACCTGTGGAAACTCATCGAGTTGTACTACAGGCCCTTGGCTGTCGGGTTTCTCTATGCCATAAAGGTGTTTTATCCCTTCTCGTTTTGCCTGTCGTAGAACGGGTAATGAATCATCGAATAACACGGTGCGTTCTGGGTCATAAGCTTCCAACAGCTGTAAGCTCTGCCAAAAGCCAGGATTTTCTTTTGCCAGCTTTAATCTGTGCGAGCTGATGCATTGATGAAAATAGTGGTTAATGCCGGTGTGTTTCATCTTAAGCTTTAAACTTGATGGATGCGCATTGGTGACCAATAGTAATTTCTTTCCACTACGTTTCAGTTGCTGTAAAAATTTCTCTGCATTAGGCCGCAGGCTTATTTTGTGTCGGTAAATGGTTTTAAGCTCAGTGATATTCAGGCTTAATTCCTGTTCCCAATGCTCCAGACAATACCAGTTTAATGTGCCGTGTACTTCTGCATATTTGCTCTGAACAATTTCCCGTGCGACGTCTTCGCTTACACCATGCTTTTCGCCGTAGAATTTAGGAATCAACAGTTTCCAGAAATAGTTGTCGAAATGTAAGTCCAGCAAAGTGCCGTCCATATCGAACATTATAGTGTCTATTGCTGACCAGGGAGGCATTGTCTTCTCCAGAAAATAAGCCTTGGCAAGAGCGGGTGGCTCATGCAACATGATACCGTTGAAGTTAGAACAAGCACCAGTGGATATAGCAATTAGACGGCTGCTTGTAGCAGTCTATTTTGTAACTTATTCATTATCAGGGATGAAACAAATCAAAGATGTGTGATCAGCAACAACTTAATGCAATGAAAGACATAGCGATTGCTGCGGGTCGTGAGATTCTTGCGGTCTATGATTCCGCTGAAGCCATTGCTGTTAGTGCCAAGCAGGATGATTCTCCTCTCACAGATGCCGATTGCCGTGCTCATCGGCTAATTGTGGAGCAACTTGGAAGCCTGACCCCTGACATTCCTGTGTTGTCTGAAGAGTCCGAGGTTATTGATTATCAGATACGTCGTTCCTGGCAGCGCTACTGGTTGGTTGACCCTTTGGATGGCACCAAGGAGTTTTTGCATGGTAACGGCGAGTTCACGGTGAATATTGCACTAGTTGAGGAGGGCAAGGCGGTAGCTGGCGTTGTTCACGTGCCTGTTAGTAGTGTGAGCTATTTTGGTGCTGAAGATTTAGGAGCATGGAAACAAGGTGGCGTTTCAGCCGATGCCCAGCCGATTAGCAGTAGAGCTATGCGAGATAATGATGCTGTGTGCATTGTGGCCAGTCGTCGACATAGGGGCGAGGAGCTTGATGCCCTTATTGAACATCTCCAGACGAATCTAGGTTCCACTGAATTGCTTAGCATGGGCAGCTCTTTGAAGATGTGTTTGCTAGCTGAGGGCAAGGCCGATATCTATCCTAGATTAGTACCGACCAGCGAGTGGGATACTGCTGCAGCACATAGCATCTTGTCTGCTGCGGGCGGGGAAATTGTCGATTTTCAGTTCCAGCCGCTTCGTTATAACACTAAGGCAGAGTTGCTAAACCCTTACTTTATTGCCCTGGCTGATCCGCACTATCCCTGGCAGTTATTATTAGAAAAACTAAAGTAAAACCTTACTGCAGTAGTTGCGGTGTTGGCCTGGATAAGATCATCAGAGGGGACTTATTCTGAGGTGGGTTTTGGGAAGTTCTATAGCTGCTCTATAGTTGTTCTATGAATGAAGTGCTTTTTTCTGCAACATCATGGAGTTTATCAGGTCGGGTAATTCGTTAGTATCGTAAGGCTTGGCGACAAGAACGACATTCTTCTGATTGATTAGTTGATCCTTAAGCTCTTTTTCCGCATAACCAGTGGCTAATAATATTGGTGTCTCTGGAGACAGCTCTAATATTTTCATCGCCAGTTCTACGCCAGTCATGCCGCCTGGCATGATGACATCTGAGAACACTAAATCAAAATCGGAATTGTTTTTAAATTCGTGCAATCCTGACATGCCATCGTGGGCGGTTACCACATCGAAGCCAACGGTTTGTAACATATGGCTTGCGACATCACGTACATTTTCATCATCTTCCACCAAGAGTATTTTTCCCTCATAAGAGGCTAGCTCATTGCGTACAATATGTACCGGCTTCGGCGCAGAAGTTTGGTCGCCAGTAATTGGCAGAAACAACCGGAACGTGCTTCCCTCACCGGTGACACTATCTACTGTGATATTGCCGCCGGATTGTCGTAAAAAACCGTAGACAGTACTTAAACCCAAGCCTGTGCCCTGGTTTTTCTCTTTGGTAGTAAAGAATGGTTCGAATATTTTTTTCTGGATATCTAAAGGGATACCGGTGCCGTTGTCTGTGATTGCCAACTCAACATAGTCTTGTAGATCATTATTACTGCTTTCATGGCCAAGGTGCGATTCGGCGAGGCGGACAGGTTTTGCAGTAATTGATAGTTTTCCACCATTGGGCATTGCATCTTTTGCGTTTATACAGAGATTAAGTATGCCGTTTTCTAATTGTGCGCGATCAGTTATGGCGATACAGTCTTTGTCTGAAAGATTTAAGCTGAGATCTATTTCTTCACCTAGTATGCGGTCTAGAAACTCGTGCATCTCGTTAAGCATATTGCCAATGTCTATTGGACTTGTTATTAAAGCCTGCTCTCTGGAAAAACTAAGCAGGCGGTTATTCAGCTCAGCCCCATTTTTGGCCGCATTCATTACTTTGGTTATTAAGTTGATTGCATCTTCATTCTCGGCAAGTTGGCGTTGCAAAAACTGCAAGTTACCCATAATAACTGTTAGTAAATTATTAAAGTCATGGCTCACGCCGCCGGTTAAACGGCCGATTGCTTCCATCTTCTGCGATTGGATGAGCATGTTCTCCATTTCTTTTTGTTTGGAAATGTCAGCAAAACTTACAACGGCGCCTATTATCTTGCCTTCTTTTTCAATGGGTTCACTTGAAAAGCGGACAGGAATCAAATGTCCATCCTTGCCGGTGAATGCGCTATCGATCAGTTCGGCGGGTCGCCCTATGAGATAGGAGCTTAATATTGCTTTGTTGGGTTTGGTGATACTGTCGGATGAAGATTGAAAAGGGCAAATAAGTTGCGTGGCGCTCATGCCGATAACTTCGTCTTCCTCATAGCCTAACAATTGAAGAGCAGATTTATTAATAAAGGTAATAGAGCCTACATTGCTAATGCCAAAAATACCCTCTTGTATTGCATCGAGAAGAAGTAATCGATCTTCGTATGCTGCTCTCAGTTTTTCATCGACGTGTGCTTTCTGTGATTGTAGCGTTGCCTGCCGTCTGCGCTGTGTTGCCAGTTCTTTTTCTTTGTTGAGAAGGTTGGCGGCATCTGTTTTTAGCTTCTTATGCAAGTTTCTATTTTGAAGTGTCAGCTTAATGCTGTGCCTAAAGTCCCCGGCGATTCGCATTGCAATTGGAATGATGAATACAACAAAGATTAGGTAGCCACCGCCGAGCGGGATTTGGTTCTCAGTAATTCGCAGAGCAATATAGCTGATATAAATGGCCGAGGCAGGAATTACAAAGACGAAAAAGACTTCTCGTAATACGGACATGGTAGTGGCGGCACCAGCAAGCAGGCCTGCCAGCCATAGACTAATCAATGCTATGTGCACAAAGGAAGGATCTGCCGGTAAAATAAATGAAGATGAACCCCAGATGCAGCCAGAGAATCCTGCCCCGATAATTAAAAACCGCCAGTCTGAATTGTAGTTGTGTGCTGTCGAAGGTTTTTTATTATGGAAATAAGTAATAAGAGCACGAATGCCAGTGCTAATAACGAGAAAAGCGTACCACACGAAAGAGGCAGGGTTGTAAGCAGTGGTAACTAAAATTAATAAAAGAAAAGAACCTGCCGCAATATCAGCCAGAAAGATTAGTGGCAAATGCCTCCACAACATTTTGATCTGTTCTTGACGAAATTCCTGGGGGTCTATTTTCTGCCAGTCGTCCGTCGCGGTAGGCGAGTTTAATGTACTGTCAGAAGCCAATGCGATACACCACTAGAGTTCAGGAATGAAGAGACAGGAGCAACATAGTCTGTCCTGCAGCGCCTGTTCAGCCATAGTTTGACTTGAGTTTCCTACACTTTGCTGGTAAATCTCAAGTAAAAACTGCTAATTCGCTCTTGCTTTCCCTAGATATTTTTTGATGTAAGAAAATTACTGCAATAGTCTTGAATTAGGAGCCCCAACTACGTGCTTTGCTTAAGCACTGTATCCGTGTAAAAGGGCTTTCGTGGGCCTCAAGTTGCACCCGCAATGAGTTTGAGGATAGTAGAGATGACGTGGCAAGTGGGGTTTCAGCATCTGCACCTGCAGGCGGTGAATTTCCGGGGTGATTTATATGTCAGTTTGTTCGGGAAGCACATATTTTGAATTTAGGCTTTTGAATCTGAATTTTGAACTTGAATCGGGGGAAAATAAATGAAAACCATGACCTGCAAACAATTAGGAGGCGCATGTGAACTGGAGTTTCATGCGGATACATTTGAAGAGATGGGAGAGCTTAGCAAGAATCACGCGATTGATATGCATCACAAACAAGATGCTGCGCACATTGAAGCTATGTCAAAAATGGGTGAGTTAATGCAAAATCCGTCTGATATGGAAAAGTGGTTTGAATCTAAGCGCCAGGAATTTGAAGCACTTCCAGAAAGCTAATTTATAAATTAAAACACATAGCAAATTATTCAATGAACGCTGGTGGCTGGCTTATTACAAGCGTTGTTATTAGTAAGGCGTTATGAGCAATACAATGAGGAAGAAGGAGAAAGCATGAGCATAGAAGTGAACGAGTTGGATAGTCTTAAAGAGGGTATTAAGAAACTGACTGACGAGGTTAGAAAACGTGACGATCAGCGTCAATTTGTAACTCCAGATTATTTGACTGAATCATTCCTGCAAAAGCACACGCGCGTTGCTGGTGTTCAGGAGTTATTGCATAAGAGTGGTTTTGGAATAGATTCGGTTGCGAGTTTCAAAGCTATTCCTGATGGGCAGTGGGATCAATATATCTCCAGTATTTCTGACTTTGCATCATGGGAAGAAATGCTCAGCTCAGCCAGAGGGGAAGATGCGAAACGCAAAATGGGTTTTGGTTCATAGTCAGTTGGGTGGTAGAAAAATAACCTAAGAAAATGAATGTGACTTATGAGATTATGGAGTCAATAAGCAAGGGATTTAAGTAGATGCGAAAAATATCAGTACTAACCGCTATTGTGATATTGGTTTCACAGGCGAATTTGCTGGCGCAGGATGACGATGGCGTGCTCGCTATCATGGTGCCGGGAGGCGGGACTTATAGTCGCCCGATTATCACTGATTCAGAACAGGCTCAGGCGTTTTTCGATCAAGGCTTGCGACTGGCATGGGGTTTTTATTTCCCGGAGTCGATTGCTTCCTATCAAGAGGCCGCACGTTTGGATCCGGATAGCCCAATGCCTCATTTCGGTTTGGCGCATGCGGCGGGGCCTAACCCCAATAGCCGTTCTTCTGAGCTGCCTGATGATCCACATGGTGCAGGCCTGGAGGCGATTCGCAAGGCTCTGGCCTTAGCCAATAATGGTAGTCAGAGAGAAAGAGACATGATCAATGCCTTATTCGTGCTCTACAATAAAGATAGGATTCCAGATAGCGGAGAACGCGACCTTGCCTTCCTAGATGCTATGCGCAACTTGCATGCAAAGTATCCTGATGACGCGGATATCGCCACTATATTTGCAGAATCTTATATGAACACTACGTCTTGGAGTTATTGGGAAGCAGGCGGCTTGGCGAAACCCGGTACGGCAGAAGCACAGGCGGCATTGGAATCCGCACTGCGTTCGGAGCATGACCATCCCGGAGCCAACCATCTTTATATTCACTTGATGGAGGCTTCTGACCAGCCCGAACTTGCCATGGCAGCTGCACAGAAACTGGAGAATACCTTGCCAATCTCTGGACACATGGTGCATATGCCGGGTCACATTTATTTGCGTGTCGGCGAGTATGAGAAAGCAATCGATATTAACGAGCGTTCACAAATAGTCGACCTACAATTTGCAGAAGTATGGGGTGACACAAACTTTCCAAATATTGGTACCTATCCATTGTCACACAAGGCTCATGTGCCTCACGCACTAGACTTTGTGCGTTATGCACATTTGATGCAGGGTAATTACGCAGGAGCTTCCGCGGCTGCAAAGCGTGGAACAGCTAGTTTGGCTCCAGAGACCACAAATCGTGTACAGAAGCGTACCGTGCATTCCTGGGTCGTGGATAAGGTATTCGGTAAGTATGATAAATTGCTCAGTTCGCAGCAGAGTCGCAGTGGCACACCTTATCTTGATGGCATGTGGAGCTATGTGCAAGGCAGTGCCCATGTCGCGAAAGGAAATTTAGAACTGGCAGAAGCTGGGTTGGTAAATATACGCACACAAATGAATGCAGAGAGTGCCGATAGTGCCGGTAGCACAGCATCACAAGTCTTGAACCTTGCAAGTCATGCTTTGCAGGGTGAGATCGAAGAAGCGAAAGGTAATCTTGATGCGGCTATTGCCCATTACAACATGGCTGTCAATTTACAAGATACGCTTAGCTATACAGAGCCTCCTCATTGGTCGCAGTCCATGCGTCTCTACTTGGGTGCGGCTTTGCTGGATGCTGGTCGTGCCGAGGAAGCCGCAGAGATTTATCTTGAAGATTTGCAATGGAATCAGCAGAACGGCTGGGCTACTTTCGGTCTTTATCAGGCATTGGAAGCTCAGGGTAAAGAACAGGAAGCCATTATAGTAAAAAGGCAGTTCGAATCTTTTTTTCGCAACGCAGACATAGAAATTACCCGCTCACATCTGTGATGAGAGCGGGGCTGGCGTTGTCTCGTGCTTCCTGCTTATCTATGGGCGAAGACGCGAACGGCGCGTTAGTCAGTTATGATTGTTGGTTGTAGGGCCTGGTGAATATTTGGAACATCCAGACCATAATGGCAGCAGCAATAATAGATAATACGCTCACTAGCCCATTCGACAGGCCTAGATCCATGGATTGAACCCCTAGCGCAGTTAGACAGGCTAGGCCTACTGAGGTAAGCGCTTCACCGGCGATGACGCCAGATGAGAAGAGTATGCCTCTATGTAATGCCTGATCATGTTTGGCTTCAGAGATGCCTTTGCTATGGAAGTGTGCAATTAGTCCGCCAATAAGAATTGGTGCGGCCAATCCAAAAGGTAGATACATGCCTACAGCGATGGGCATTAAATGGGCTCTGAATTTCTTGCCATTAACACGTAGAGCCCAATCTACAATAAGAATAACTATTCCAACTAGTACGCCGTAGCCGATCATGTCCCAGGGAAGCTCTGATTCGCCGGAAAACCCTTTGGCTAAGGAAGCAAATAGACTGGCCTGAGGTGCTGACAGTTCTCTGCCGCCTATGCCGCCGTCAATATTGTTGTGTAATAAGTTCAGCACAGGGGACATAACGAAGGCCGCTATAAATACGCCCGCAATTTGCATGATCTGCTGACGGAATGGTGCGGCGCCTAACATGGCTCCGGTTTTTAAGTCGTTACATACATCGCCACTGGTAGCGGCAACACAGCAAACAATCGCGGCTATACCAAGAGTTGCCACCATGGCTTCCATGCCAGAATAATTGAATAACCATAACATCCCTCCAGCGACCAGTACTGCGGTGATAGTCATGCCGGAGACTGGGCTGTTGGAATTGCCAACCAGGCCAACAATGTAACTGGCAACGGCAGTGAAGAAGAACCCCATAACAAGCATTACGACTGTTGCCAGCAGAGTGATACCGATACCGGAAGTGAAGCGATAGTTAACGAAGGTAAGTACTGCAACACAAGCTACAGTTAAACTGATGATGGTCCAAGTGGGGATGTCCCTCTGTAAGTCTTGTGTTATTGGTTTGCCGCTGCTGAGATTGTTATACAGTTCTCTAATAGCGGCCACGAGTCCGTGACGAACAGAATAGAGTGAGGCGAATCCGCCAAGCACCATCGCACCGACACCGACATAGCGAATCTGGCTACTCCATATCTCGTAGGCTCCATCTATTGCTACTGGAAACTGATAGCCTCCTCCAAGCAGGGGGAGGGCAATTACCCAGGAGATTGCACCACCAACGAAAATAAGAACGGCAACATTCAAGCGAACGATGAAACCAATAGCGATAAGCATGGGAGAAAGATCGCCACCGAAGTAAAAAATTCTTGAGTTCATTACCGTTGCCGCTTCCAGTGTGGCGGTGAATATTCCAAACAGTTTTGCGCCAAAAGCAACAGCTGCTCCGAGCAAGCCGCCAAAGAGCAAGTTGCGTGCTTCGCCTTCTTGCCCTTCTCTACTTTCTTCTCCCGCTTGCAACACTGCTGCACAGGCCACACCCTCTGGATAGGCTAGTTCAGTATTGTTGAGAATAAATACCTTGCGCATGGGAATCATGAAAAGAATGCCGAGCAGACCACCGGTGAGAGCAATAATAGTTACTGACCAAAAATCGAAAGAGCTCCAGAAACCAATTAGTATCATGGCTGGCATGGTGAAAATAATACCGGCAGCTAATGATTCGCCTGCCGAAGCACAAGTTTGTACTTGATTGGCTTCAAGAATGCTGGAGTTTCGAAACAACATTTTGAAGAACAGCATAGCCATCACGGCAGCAGGTATTGAAGCAGAAACTGTCATGCCTGCACGCAGGCCAACGTAGACATTGGCAGCCCCCATTACAACTGCAAGGATTAAACCTAACACGATTGCTCTAAGGGTAAGCTCTTTGCGAGTAATCGATGTTGCTGGATTTTGGCTAACGGAATCTGTCATGGCTTGTCGATAGGTAAGTACAACGGCAGTTATTATAATTTAGTGCCGTTATAATTGGTGCCGTAAAAGTTAAGTGTTTAATGTTGAGGCTTGGAACTAAGCTAGCTATCTTCAAGCTATAAAATTATAGCCGCCCTATCAGTCTACATAGTTTTTGTTTGTCTATGTAGAGCAGGGCCAGACTGCTGAGCCAAACACCACAGGCCATAATAAATAGCACTCCGCCATCGGTGTTGCCTGCCGCATCTACTACTCGAACTACACCCAGCGGTGTAAATAGATGAAAGAAGATCGCGCCTGACATTACACCAATTGCCGTTAATGCACCCCATACACGCGTCGCAGGTATTAGTACCAGAACACTTGCTATCAACTCAACAATGCCAGTGCCCGTTCCTCCATGGCGACTAAAGCCTTCAGCAATTCCCTGAGGTAGACCAATATCTGCCATCCAGGCTCCTATGGTATTGAAAATGATGACTGTTTCTTCCGAGCCGCTGAACTTGAAGAACAGTGATTGTAGGAAAACGAAAGCAATATAAATAGGTAGGGCCCAGTGGATTACCTTTTGAATATTCATAACAGATATCAGGCTTGTAGTGATTGTTTGAACAGCACTCTAATTAATTTTGCAAGAGCTGTGGCCAATAGCGATCAGCATCAACAATAAACGCATCCTTGTTTGATTTCCAGCGTGCGTTTATCTTCTCGTTATAGTTCAGATACAATTTCCCGTTGTAAACAGTGAATTGGCTCGGGTCGATGCTCGCCGTGTCATTCTGTGATACAGCCCAGGCGCAGTAGCCGCCATATTGTGGTGCGTACACCTCTGGACTTTCTCTAAAGGCAGATAAGTTAGCTGCACTAACAAAACGCCAATTTGCACCTTTCCACTTCAACTCAAATTCTGCGTCGCCCTCAATAGCTCGATTTTCCGTGAAATAGGCCACAGCATCATAGCCTTCGATAGCCAGGTTGCCAAAAAAGGTGGTGTTAATTTCATCCAGCGCGTATGCAGTGCTGCCCGAAGCCAATAGCCAAAGGAGCAGGAAGGGACTAAGCAGACGTTTTTGAAATAGAGTTAGCAGTTGCTTCATCTGTTCTCCATTAATAGTAAGTTTTTATGCCTATGGTCCTGGCAGGGTTAGTAAGAAAGACCCAGTCTCATGAGAAATTCATTCAAATACATATTGCTCCTTTAAGAGCTATTTTAGGGAGAGTCAAAATGGCTCAACAAGGTTCCCAAAAAACGCAAGCAAGCACTGGCATACTGCTGCTGTATCACGCATAATCTGCGCCCTCACTGTTGTCGCTTTTTATCGGAAAATATTTATGTGGTTTAAAAATATACGCCTGTATTGCATTGATCAGGCTGTCGAAGCTTCGCCGGAAAAACTTGAAACAATGCTTGCGGAGCAGGTTTTTCATGCCTGCAGCAGTCATGATAAGTCCAAATACGGTTGGGTTAGTCCGCTAGGGAAAGAAGGGGAAATGCTGACTCATGTGCAAGGTGATTACATCATGATCTGTGCGCAAAAACAGGAAAAAATCCTGCCAGCATCGGTTGTTAACGAAGCGACAGATGAAAAAGTGGCAGAGTTGGAAGAGCGACAGGGACGTAAAATATACCGCAAAGAAAAGCGACAGATTAAGGACGATGTATTTGTGTCGTTATTGCCCAGAGCCTTCACACGGAATCAACAAACTTATGCGTATATATCTGCTAAAGATAATTTGATTGTCGTAAATTCAGCCAGCGCACCCAAGGCGGAAGCTCTACTTAACTTGCTTAGAGAGAGCCTGGGTAGTTTGAAAGTTTCGCTACCTGATGCAAAGCAGGCGCCTAGTGATGTGATGACGCGCTGGTTGAGAGAGCAAAATGCCAGTGATCACTTCATTATTGATGAAGACTGCGAACTGTATAACCCGATTGATGGCAGCAATATTGTTCGTTGTAAGGGGCAGGATCTTCACACCGATGAAATTCAAAGCCACTTGGAAGCAGGGAAGCAGGTAAAGAATCTTGGTGTTAGCTGGAACAGCCTTCTCAGTTGCATAGTAAGCGATGACCTGAGTATTAAGCGCCTTAAGTTTGTCGGTATGAAAGAAGAAGAGGCTAATGAAGAGGTCGAGAGTGCTGAACAGAAGTTTGATCAGGAATTTGCCGTAATGACCTTGGAACTGTCGAACTTTTTCAAATCTTTTTTCTCTGCTTTCGGGGGTTTGCAAAAAAAGTAGAATTAAAAGTTGTGCTGCATAAAGATTTTCTGCCTTGCCTCGTCATTTGAGTTCATCGCGTTAAAAAGGCGTTTCACCCTCAGGCTCGATAATTATCCACGAACCGTTTCAGTATTGATTGAGCTTCAGGCACTTGTTCTCCCTTGATGGCTGCAATCAATTTTTTAGCGGAATCTGCTGGAAAGTACCCATAATCCTTATAGATGTTGATGCGAACGGTGAACCCCTGTGAATCTGCCTCAGGGTGAAACTGTGTCGCATAGATATTATTCTTCAACTTAAACATTTGTACTGGGCAGGCTTCGTTACCGGCAAGCAGTACGGTCCCTGGCGGCGTAGTATCACAGGCTTCTTTATGTCCCAATAAGACACGAAATGAGTCAGGGAGGCCTTTTAATAACGGGTCCTGCTTGCCCTGTTCGGTTAAATGAACCGTGGCGCCGCCTACTGGCTCAGCGAATTTTCTTGAGATAGGTGCGCCAAGATAGTTTCCTAATAAACCATTGCCTGAACAGCAGCCAAGGAAGGGAAAATCTTGCGCTACAACGTCATCGAAAAGGTGTTGGAAGCCGGACTCGACTTTCAGCTGAGTGGATGATTTCTGATCTTGCGGTGTACTGACATCGAATGGGCTGCCACCGACGATAATCGCTGCATAGTCATCGAGGTTAATGTTTTCCATGCCGGACTGTTCAGCTCGCAGTCTGCGCACTTCCTCATCTTTGAGCTTTCCATAAAACTTAATTGCTGCGAGTTCATTCTCCGCTGTAGCATCTTCCGGGCGGAGTTGAATGATGAGAAAGGGTTTCGACATTTGCTACCTAAAACTTCAGTTGATTATCTTAAAGCAGAAAGAGGGTTGATAAATTGTTTCATTTCCAGAGACTTCATTCTTACATATTCTCATTTTGCGGTGAATGTTTATTAACTGCGATCTTTGTCTGAGTGGTGAGCTAATGATGTTATAGTGTGCGCCCTATTAATTTACCTTGAAGCACGTATGGCCCTTAAGCCAACTATATATAAGCTGAAAATCTCTCTCAGTGATTTGAACAGAGATGTATACGATGCTCTTAGTCTGACTATTGCCCGCCATCCTTCGGAAACGATGGAACGGATGATGGTAAGAGTATTGGCATTTTGTTTGAATGCTCGCGAACAGCTTGTATTTTGCAAAGGGTTAAGCGATACAGAAGAGCCAGACATTTGGGCTCACTCACTGGATGGGAATCTCGAGTTATGGGTAGACGTTGGTGAGCCATCAGTTGAGCGCGTAAAGAAGGCGAGCCGTGTTTCGGCTGCAGTAAAAGTCTATTGTTTTAACAGTAAATCGCCAACATGGTGGCAACAAGCACGGGACAAATTGTCTGCATTAAATGTATCAGTGTACTGCCTCCCCTGGGAGCAAGTGCAGGCCTTAGCTGCGATAAGTGAGCGCGGTATGGAGACTTCTATTACCATCACGGCTAATTCTATTTATGTGGCAACTGAAGTTGGGGAGTGTGAATTATTTGTAGAGACACTCCAGGAGCAACAGTGATGACCATACTTATAAAGTCTGATGCTATAGCGGAGATTTGTTAATGGAGGTTCTTTAGTGATAGATGAGAAGATAAATCCTGATCAAAGTGAAAGCACAGACATCCAAATTGTTGAGTTGGTCAGGGAGCCGATTGAGCTTTATAAAATATTAAAATTTGAAGGATTGGTTGGCAGTGGTGGAGAGGCTAAGGCTGCTATTGCCGACGGTCACGTTAAGGTTAATGGTGACGTGGAAACTCAGAAACGTAAAAAGATTATTTCAGGAGACACCATAGAGTTTGCAGATACCCTTCTGCAACTTCAAATGAGCGAAATAGAAGTGCTGAACACTGAGCGTGAGAGTAAAAAAGAAAGCAAACCTGCTGAAATAAGCATGGCAAAGCTAGATGACGGAAATAGAAAGAATGTTAAAGATAAGCGAGAAAAAAAGAAGCAAACAGTAACGAGACAAGATACTCGCCGCAAGGCTATTAGCTTAAGAAGCAAGGTAAAAAAGAATGACAAATAACGATTGCCTTAGACGAATCCGCTACATCCTTGATTTTGATGATGACAAAATGATTGCGATGCTCGCTTTGGCTGGTGTGGAAGTAAATCGCGAGGAGGTTTGTGCATGGTTGAAAAAAGATGATGATCCGGATTTTCAGAAATGCAGTGATAGCCTCATGGCGTCTTTTCTCAATGGTTTGATTATTGCCTTGAGGGGAGAGAGGGAAGGGGGAGTGCCAAAGGCCGAGGCCACACTCAATAATAATATGATCTTTATGAAACTAAAGATTGCACTGAATCTGAAAGCGGATGAAATTCTGTCGATACTAGATACTGCAGACCAAAACATCAGTAAGCATGAGTTGAGCGCCTTCTTTCGCCGCCCTGGCCATAAACACTATAGAGAGTGTCAAGACCAGATACTTCGGAATTTTTTAACAGGTCTTAGGCTGACTTTCCGAGACTAATTTTTGTTCTCAGTTCTTAGATTCCACCCATTGAATGAAATTTGGTTTCGTAGAAATCGGCTATGCCTTCCTTGCCGCCCTCTGAGCCGATACCTGATTGTTTCCAGCCACCAAAAGGTGCTACTTCTGTAGAGAATACGCCTGAGTTCGAACAAACTATGCCATATTCAAGTTGTTCCGAAACTCGCATTACTCTGCCTATGTCTCTGCTGAAGAAATAAGCAGCTAACCCGTATTCAGTAGCATTCGCTTTTGCAAGGACTTCCTCTTCTGTTTGGAAGGTTTGAATGGCGGCGATAGGCCCAAATATTTCTTCGTTTGCCAAACGCATTGAATCGTTAATTTTGGTTAATAATGTTGGTTGGTAAAAGTTATGACCAAGCTCATGTCTTTTACCACCTGATAACACTGAGGCCCCATTTTCGATGGCATCGGCTATTAACAGGTCCATCTTTTGCAAAGCTTGATCATTAATAAGTGGACCAATTTCAGCGCCATCTTCATAACCGTCTGCAACTTTCAAGGCATCAATTGCCCCTGCTAGCATGCCGGTAAACTCTTGTGAAATTGACTCATGAATAAAGATGCGGTTGGTGCAGACGCAGGTCTGACCGCTGTTTCTAAACTTTGTGGTAATGCAATGTCGTATTGCTTCACCGATGTCTGCATCTTCAAACACAATGAATGGTGCATTGCCCCCAAGCTCCAAGGAGACTTTCTTTACCGTAGACGCGCATTGGGCCATAAGCTTCTTCCCAACTGCCGTCGACCCGGTAAAGGTAAACTTACTTATTTTTTCATGCTGTGTAAGTACTTCGCCAATTGCTTGGTTATCACTGCCAACTACAACATTGATTACGCCAGCCGGTATGCCAGCGCGGTGTGCAAGTTCACACAGTGCCAATGCGGAAAGTGGTGTGCCTGGGTCGGGCTTGAGCACCAGAGTACAACCCGCCGCTATTGCTGGTGCAGCCTTGCGAGTAATCATGGCGCTAGGGAAATTCCAGGGTGTAATGCAGCTCACTACACCTACTGGCTGTTTATAAACTTGCAGGCGGCGATTATTGGCTATTGTGGGAATAATATCCCCCATTACGCGTTTGCATTCTTCAGCATAGAATTCAATATAGCCTGCGCCGTATTTTATCTCAGCTATTGCTTCAGCGAGTGGCTTGCCTTGTTCGGCTGTTATTAACCTGCCCAGATCTTCGCTGTTTGCCAAGATAAGTTCGTGCCATTTTTTCATGCAGGCAGAGCGTTCTCTTGCCAGGGTTTTGCTCCATGTTTTGAAGGCAGAGGCGGCAGCTTCAACTGCCGTACCTGTGTCAGCTGCACTACTGTCCACAGTTTTGGTCAGCAATTCTCCATTCGCAGGATTGAATACTTCGATCTGACCTGCTGATCCGTTGGTCCATTTTCCATCAACATAGTTTTTGGTTCGCAGTAGTGTGGAGTCGTGAAGATTCAGCATGGGCCTAGATACTCGCTATAAGATTATTGACGAACATGTTGTAGCTCTAGATCTGCAATAATTTTTGCAGTCTGGATATTCTACTCGCTATGCTCCTGAGGGTGTTAGTGCATATCAGTTTCAAGTGGTATGAGCATCAAACTTTTGTCGTAGTGTAATCCTCTAGCCAACGTAAGGAATCACGAGGTATAGTGATCACCTTGATGTGTTCGCTTTCATTTAAGGAAGCAGGCAAGAGGAGAATTACTATCACGCTGTTGCTATTGATTTTGGGCCTGTTGTTATTAGTAGGTGGTGGAGCTGCTATGGTGCGCGGTGCCTCCGGGTTGGCAGAGGGCTACGGTGTGCCGCCTTTGGTCGTTGGTCTCACTGTTGTCGCGTTCGGTACCAGTGCACCTGAGCTGGTTGTTAATGTACTGGGTGCTTTTCAGGGGCAGACAGCCTTGGCTTTTGGGAATATCACCGGTTCTAATCTAGCTAATATCGGTTTAGTGCTGGGTGCAGCGGCAATTGTCACCCCCATGTCCTTGCAGGGTAAAATTATTCGGCGTGAATTGCCGCTGCTTTTGCTGGCAACAACAATCTTGCTATTCATGACACTAGATCCACTGTTACGTGAGAGTAACTCTGTCATTGATCGTTCTGATGGTCTGATCATGTTGCTATTGTTTGGCATTTTTATTTATCTAACCGTGATGGATTTTGTCCGTGAGGGGCAGGATCAAGACCCCTTAGTCGCTACTATCGATAACCTGGCGATTGTTTCTCATGAGAAAAAAGGCAGCAACTGGCTCTTGGTGCTTGCCGGAATGGCAGGGCTGGCTATTGGCGGCCAGCTCACCATTGATAATGGAGCAATGCTTGCTGAAGCGCTAGGAGCTCCACCTGTCATTATAGGGATGCTGGTGCTTGCTATTGGAACCAGCTTGCCGGAGTTAGTAACTTCAATCTTTGCAGCAATGAGAAAAGAAGCTGACCTTTGTGTTGGGAATGTTATTGGTTCAAACATATTCAATGGTATGTTTGTTCTTCCTATCAGCGCTCTGGTTCACCCCTTAATCGTGCCAAAAGGGGGAGTAGTAGATATCTTTATGTCATTGATTTTTGCTGCATTACTGATTCCAGTGTTTATCTACGGAAAGGCGTTAATGAATCGCCAGTGCGGGGTAATTTTTGTTGCGAGCTATATAGGCTATATGCTGTTTAGGGTGCTGAGTGTTTAACTGCTGCGCCTATATTGATATTGGCTCTATGGGAGAGCAATAAAATATCTGTCAGAAAAGAGGTATAGCATGAGTTTAAGTCAAGAATTTCTGCAAGACCTTGAGCTTTTGAACTTGTTCAATTTGGAGAGCTCACAGGGCGGAATCAAGATACACCATGAGGCGGCTCCTGAACGCATTGCCTCGGCAAAGCGTTTGTTCCAGAAGAATTTTATTACCCTGGAGGATGGGGGTTATCTAACACCTCTTGGCATAGAAGCTGCCGAGCATGCGCAGACGTTGGTTACCATGTTGCAGACAAAAGCTTAGGCTACCGTAGCAGCCAACACCATTTTCTAGACTGTTTGTGAATTAAGGTCCAGATTGAGGAGCTATCGATGGCTTTACCAGAATCACTGCGAAGCAAGCTCACGTTTCCTGTTGTAGGTGCACCGCTTTTTATTATTTCTAATCCGGATTTAGTGATTGCTCAGTGCAAGGCTGGTGTGATTGGCTCGTTCCCTTCATTGAATGCTCGATCTGTAGAAATTCTTGATGAGTGGTTGACCCGCATAACCAAAGAACTAGATGCATACAATCAAGATAATCCCGGCAACCCGGCCGCTCCTTTTGCTGTTAATCAAATTGTGCATAACTCAAATAATCGCTTGATGCAGGATGTTGAGCTTTGCGTAAAACACAAGGTGCCAATTGTCATTACTTCTTTGGGCGCAAGGCCGGAGGTGTTTGATGCGATTCATTCCTACGGCGGGCTTTGCTTTCATGATGTTATCAATAACCGTTTTGCGCGCAAGGCAATTGAGAAAGGTGCTGATGGTTTGATCTGTGTTGCGGCGGGTGCCGGTGGTCATGCTGGAACTTTATCCCCGATGGCCTTCATTCAGGAAGTGCGAGAGTGGTTTGATGGGCCATTGTTATTGGCGGGGGCTATGTCAACGGGTGACGGTGTGCTTGCGGCTCAGGCAATGGGAGCTGACCTCGCCTATATAGGATCGGCGTTTATAGCGACAGAAGAGGCTAATGCTGACCCTGCGTACAAGCAAGCGTTAGTAGACCATGCGTCTACCGATATAGTTTACTCAAATTTATTTACAGGTGTACACGGTAACTACCTGAAGCCGTCAATCAAGGCGGCAGGCATGGACCCAGATAACCTTCCTGAAAGCGACCCCTCTATAATGAACTTTGGGTCTGGAGGGAGTAGCGAATCCAAGGCATGGAAGGATATATGGGGTTGCGGTCAGGGAATCAATGCGATCAAGGCGGTAGTACCGGCGGCTGACCTAGTCACTCGAATGAAGAATGAATATGCACAGGCCCGCCAGCGTATTCTATAGATGCGTTGCGTCAGGTTCTGCCAAATACAGGGGTTGTTGAGCTTTTTCCCAGACTGTCAGGAACCAGACCTACTAAGCGTGTGATGATGCGTGAGCCTAGCGGTAGCATTTGCAGTTCATTCACGATCGTCACGGCAGTATTTAGCAACTGTCGGTAGTTAGGGCACAACAATCTTGCGGTACAAATGCCAGGTTGCGTGACCTAAAACAGGTAGCGTAACGGCCAGTCCAATCAGAAATAAGGCGGCTCCTACGGTCATTAAGGAAACAACAATAAGCCCCCATACACAAAATACAAAGGTGTTCGACATAAATGCCCGAATAGATACTGTCACAGCGGTAAAAGAAGTGACCGGTTTGTCCAATGCGAGAGGGAAGGCCACAATTGATAAAGCCATGGCGGCGAAAGCAAACAGCAAACCAACGAAATTACCATAGACAATGAGTGCGGCCCCATGACGAGTATTAAATAGCTGATCGATAAAATCAGGCATTGCCGGTATTGATTGAAACAGACTAAAGAAGATTAACTCTGCCATATACAACCAAGCTAAATACAGCAAGGTCATCAATAGCGTAAGTGCCAGAATTGGAGCGAATGAAGAGGTGTGAATAAATTTAAACGTTGAACGCCAGCCCAGTTCCTTGCCACTTTCGCGGCGCCGGCTCATCTCGAAAAAGGCAATTGCTACTACCGGGCCAATCATGGTGAATCCTGCGACTATAGGAAAAGCCAGATAGCGTAGGTCCTGACCAAAGGCGAATAAGGTGAAGAGCAGTGCAAACAGAGAGTAAAACAAAATTAATAGAGGAGCTGAGCTGGGTTTGGCGCTGTAATCCCCGTAGCCTTCGTACAGAGATTGCCAAAGGTCATTCAGTGTGATTTTGCGGATTTGAATTTCGCTGGCATTTAGGCAAATGTCCTCAAATGCCGCTTCTTCGCTTCGATGAGTCAATTCACCCATATCGGTACAGCCCCCTTTTGCTAAGGTCCGTAGCGCGGCTGCTCACTTATGCTTCCTCTTTAATCGTCCGCCCTGTTCATTGGCGTTGATTACCGAAAACAAATGCTAAATGGCAGATCTCATCCTAAAATCCCGGCAGCTACAGAGTGCATTAAGAAAAAATCTATCCTTCCCACAGTCTACTCCGGGAAAGTTTGAAAATTCAAGCCTTATCATGTTGAAGGCCCCTCTTGTTAAGTAAGGTGAGGCACAAGGCAACAAACGACTTACCAACCCTCCCAGTACAGGGCATAGTGAGAGATATGACCGGCAGAATAGAGTGTTCTATTTCATTCCATTCTGTGGCTTTTACATTTTGCTACCTTGAAATAACCTGCAAACAGTCCTCCAGGGACTTTTCTACTTCAGCAAGGGCTTGTTCCTCACGGTCAGAGAAGCGTTGTAAGTTATAGTCGGCAAGAAACGCCTTGGCTGCAGTAACCCAGGCTGCAGGCCATTCCTGTGGCAGGTTTTCTGAATAAGTGCTGGCTGTCCACGAAGCGTTAGTGGGAAGGTTGGTCGAATGTAGAAAACGTTGCCAGATTTTTTGCCAGCGAGCCGCTTTTGAGTCTATTGCCTCTCGCCGACCACGCAGTCGGCGATATTCCCTCACAAACAAAAATAATAGAATAAACAGGCCGCTGTAGCGTACTAGATTGGCAGTGAATTCATCAGCCAATACGCGTTCTATAAGCAGCTGCCATTGACCCGCCAGCCGGTGATACCACAGGCTAAGTTGATTGGATTGATAACCGTCAAAGAAACTGGCGATGCTAGGTGGTGTTGGGTCAATGCTATGCCAGTAGCCACTGGCATCCTGCCATTCTACCCAGCTGTGGGCATCTCGTTGCCGCACTAGCCACATATCGGAAGAGAGCTTTTCGTGAATAACATAGCCACCTACTATGCGGGCAGGAATGCCATTTGCTCGCAGTGCCAGGGTAGTTGCTGTGGCAAACCAAAAACAATAGGCGGGTTTGTTGTTGAGATAAAAGTCATGGAAGGGCTGTTCAGGGTCGAAGTTTGTCTCCAAGGAATAGACACCGCTTATAAAATGATTCAGAACATTGTCTACGGTTTGCTGCGTATTACTTCCAATAAAACTCTGGCTCTTCTCCTGCAGGCTGGCATCCCAGAACTCGGGCAATTGTAAATTCTCTTCCAGGAAAACGTCGGGTGCTGATTTCCCTTTACTCTCTAATTTCCAGCGTTTTTCACTTCCCCGATCGAAGATGGGTGCCCATACATCTGCAGCATTTTTTGTCAGCCTATCGAAACGACCAGTCAAATGACTAGTGTTAGGATTCATAAAGATATAGTTGTTACGCGCTAAGCTATGGACTGTGAGTGTCTGTGGAATAGAATTGTTAGCTGAAAATTGATGGTTGTCCATAAGGTAGCGTAACTCACCATTGGGCAAGGCTTCGGCGTTTGATATTGTTAAAGCGGTGAGCGGACGTTCTATTGGTTGCCACATTAAGTCCTCATCAAGCAGGGCTAGGCGATTACCCACCAGATATTGATTAGGTTGCTTGTCAGAAATTACACGCATAACGGCACGGTTGGAGGGGCGTAGAAAAGCTGAAGCGCGAAGTTGTTGTCGTGGTGCGAACCCCGTGGGTGTATAACTGTTGTGCTTGGGAAACAGATCCCCCAGCCTTGTAATAGTTGGTGCCTGCCCAAGTTGTAGCAACACGCCAAGGGCTGGGACGATCAGTAGTAAAGGTGTAAACAATAGCAAGCGGGAAAATAAGCCATCAATGCAGCGATCAGCTAGCAAGGTGAGGCTGGCAAGTAACATGGCGGCAACCGTAAGCCAGGCGATCGGAATACCAAGAATATTGATGATGCTGGAATTTGGAGGCGCGATGAGCAGCATGATGAGTAAACCCAATACCAAAATGGTTTGTGCACTGCGGTTTAAGGCAACATTGCTGTTGTTTTTTTCGGCAGCAGCGAACAACCAGAGTTGGTAAACCAATAAGCTCAAGACCAGGCCCGCACCCAGACCATTATTCTGTACCCATGACCCTTCTATGGCCCAGTCTGCCAGAATTTGGTTGCCAAGGAATCCTCCGGTCGCCATCAATACAAAGGACAATCCCCAGGTGGGTCGTTCTACGTGCACGAACTGGAATGCAGCAATGATACTCACTCCGGCGCCAAGCCAGATGACCAGAGACAGTTCCATCGATAAACCCAGATGCAAGGACTGTAAGGCGAGAAACAGAGCAAGAAAGATTCGACTGAGCGGCATTGCTATCGACCCTCCTCTCTATTCTGAGTAGATAGTGATTTCATGAGAGTTTCGGTCTTGCTGTTCACTTTGATTTGCGATGCCACTTCAAAGTATTGACTGCCCACGGGCAGGCTGCCTGCATCAGTGGGTGATTCGGCGATGAGAAATACCAGTACTAATACCCCGGCACGCTGCCAACGCTCTACCAATGCTTCCGCTTCAAGGGTCCAGCGGCCTATGACAAGAATATGAATACCATCCTCTGCCAGCCCTGAATCAGGCAAGTGTTTTGTCTTGGTGGCACTGCTCTTGGCGATACTGCCCCGTTCGGCCTGGCAGGTGGCAATGTGTTGATAGAATTGATTTAAGTCTTCCAGTTTGTGCCAAGTATTGCCTGTAGCTAAATCTGTAAGGCTGAAACCCTCATTCTGGGCTGACAATCCTATCTCTACCGCCAATGCTAGGCGTTCGTCCAATGGTTCTTCATTGGCAGGTCGTCTTTGCCATGGTTGAAACTGTGCAAGGCTCAAGTCCACTATGAGATGTACCTTGTCGCGACGAACCTGCTCGACTCCCTCGAACACTTTGCTCATAGGTTCGCCGTAGCGACTGCTGGCACGATGATCCAACCTTCGCATGGAATCGCCAGTTTGGTAGGGGCGCGAATAGGCGTAGTCTAGCGAGAGTCCTTTGCGGGTGTTATCGCTGCCCAGAGTAAGATGCTTACTGGCGATATCGGCAATATGGCGCAGTGAGGGAGTCGCGGTTTTAAGAGTTTCTGGCAACACATAGACTTCAGCGGGTTTCTGTATTCGGCTAGTAAAGCGTGTGAGAAAAAACGGGAAATAAGTCTGTATCGCCAAGCCGGATAGACGCAGGCGGCCGCGCCGCTGCGCTTCGCATCGTACAGTGAGGGTCGTACTCTGACCAGCAGGTAGTTCTTGTTGATGCGGACGCAACCATTCTTGAGGCCAGCGGCCGTAGGGTACAACCATCTCTCGCAGAGTATAATTGTGTAGGCTGAAACGGCCGTTATTAGTGATCTTGATCTTTGAAACGATAGGCTCGCCAGCGATAGCAATATGTGGTGTTTCTCGCCACACCATAACTTTGGGTCGATAGATAGAACCAAGCAAGACAGACCATAACAAAATTCCTATGCCAAATGCGCTGGTGAATAGCAACAGGCCACTGCTAGCACGATAGCTAAGCAGAAAAATTAACAGAGAACAGATAAGAATAATTTTTCCAGTGCGGGTCAATCCGTCGTAGTAGAAGCGGCGAAAGGCGCGTAATGGGGTGCGAGTTCGGTGTTCGTGCCAGCGAGGGATTAGGCGCAGGTTAGAAAACCAACGCAGCATCCGCCACCAATGCAGTAGGATAGTTTCTTCGGGTACTCGAACAGGACGGTCGGCTAGTTCAATCATGGCAAAGTACCGGAGTCAGAGTAAAACTATTTGGATAACAAGACAGCATTCATAGAGTGGCTGAGCAGCTGTTACTCTGACTTCTTCAATCAAGCCCCGCCAATCATCTAGGTACAGGTACGCTCGCCACGATGTTCTGTAAAAGTTCATGGGCCTGTGCGCTATCGTTGTCACGGCCATGGCGTGGCAGAACTCTGTGATTCCATACCGCAGGTATTAACTGTTGAATGTCTTCGGCAATCACCTGGCGTCTTCCTTTAACCAGAGCGAAAGCTTTGCAGGCAGAAGCCAGGTGCATGGAACCACGCGGAGAGATTCCAAGCTTAATGTGTTGGTCTTCACGCGTAGCGCGAGCAAGAGTAATAATATAGCGTGCAAGGTCGGTATGCAGGTACACCTCATCACAAGCATCCCGAAGTGCGGCGACGGAAGCTTTATCCAGTACTGCAGTAGGACTCTCCTGTGCGGCTTCGACGTAGTCGCCAAGCAGGTGCAATTCAGCGTCCATATCAGGATAGCCAAGGCTTATCGAAGTGAGAAACCGGTCTAGCTGCGCTTCGGGCAGAGGGTTGGTGCTGTCGAAATCAATAGGGTTCTGCGTGGCGATTACCGTAAATAGTTCTGATAAAGCCTGGTTCTCCCCATCGGCCGCCACATAGCCTTCCTCCATCGCCTGTAGAAATGCAGATTGGCTTCTAGTAGGCGCGCGATTGATTTCATCAGCTAACAGGAAATCGGTAAAAATAGGGCCGGGAGAGAAAGAGAATTTCGCTTCATTGGCGTTGTAAATGCTACCGCCGAGGATGTCAGCGGGCAGGATGTCGTTGGTAAACTGAATGCGATTAAAATCCAGGCCCAGTATTTGTGCCAGGCTCTTCGCCAGCGTGGTCTTGCCAACACCAGGCACATCCACTACTAGCACATGGCCGCGGGCGATTACGCTAGCTAGCAACAGTTCAATGACGAAATCATCCCCCAACCAGTGTCGTGACAGGGATTGATGAGCCTGTTCTAGCAGGGAGAGTAGCTCGCTAAGAGCGTCGCTTTTCTGCCGCTCTTGGATTTGATTTTCTGCTAATTCTGCTGATTCCATATCGCAGATATTAGCAGGGATAACCCTATTTTCTGTAGAAATTTGTTACTCTGGGCCAGTAAGAAGCGAATTTGCTCACAGGCTGAGCCACTCAAGCAGCTATATTGTCTCTCTCAATTGTCACCACAGGGAAGCATTAACTGTGGGAAAGAGGTGGTTGAGTGTATTCTGACAAAAGTGATCTAGTATAAGAATTGTCTGATCTGGCGCTGCTTGAAAGGCAGGGAGAAAAGTAATGCTGTACCGTTTAGGTGAGTTCGAGGTAGATATCGCAGGCGGAGATTATTTTGTTGCCGACAGTGCCGATGTGATCGGGCGAGTACGATTAGAAAATAATGCAAGCGTCTGGTTTAACGCAGTGCTTCGTGGTGACAATGAGCTCATTACTGTTGGAGAAAACTCCAATGTACAAGATGGTTCAGTGTTGCATACCGATATGGGGGGGGTCTCCCTTAACAATCGGCAAGAATGTCACCATAGGGCATAAGGTGATGCTACATGGCTGCACCATTGGCGATAATTCTCTCATTGGCATTAATGCAGTTGTGCTCAATGACGCCAAGATC